>Ga0209367_1000189_pt1 | contig 50248 bp, 32 predicted proteins | sample WorMetLIZISLAND2_FD_187412 | JGI IMG/M metagenome (GOLD analysis project Ga0209367, IMG submission 187412) | Marine gutless worms symbiont microbial communities from Max Planck institute for Marine Microbiology, Germany - Olavius geniculatus... ... | reverse complement strand
GTACCAGGCTAGTGCATCGCGTGGCGTGCCTGCTTACGTCCCAGCATTACCTGGTAATCGCTGCATCCATTCAGGCCAAGTTGACCTGGGTGGCTGGTTACACACCTGAGATGGTTTACCCCCCCCCTGCCTACGGTCACCCATCCAAGTACTAACCAGGCCAAGCGTTGATTAACTTTGCTGAAGCGACCACCGACGTTACCAACTAAGAAAAAGAGAAAGCTTACATACGCTAATCACAGTGAATAAGTCTGACTACAATTAATAGACACATTCATGTAACTCACTGCTGCAACACTGTTACCCACATTGGCTACATAATATCAGTCATCGGGTCAACTCAGCCTTTAATCCCACCGGGGAAGGTAAATCGATTCAGGGTGAAGTTAAGGCAACGGTAGAGTGGCAGGTGACACTGGGTGTGGTTCCTTGTGTGATCCTTTGCTCTGCGACGGTTACACTGAAGGGTGACACATTTAACGTTATATAACCTAACACAAAAATCATATCTCCGCAGCACACTCACAAGATGTTCAGCAGCACAACAGAAATTCGCTCAGCGTATCTATCTTCACTCAACAAGTAACACAACAGAAGATTACTTCGCGTCAGTAAATTGTAAGACTACTGACGATCGTTCTGACTGCAAAACACTGTGTGACTGGTATGCCGCATAGAGAGACACCTACACTACAGAGAACAGCAGCCACGCAGGCCAGCCAAATAGCAACCGGAATCAACAACAACGACGTCATCATTAACATGAATAATAACCTACACACCGCACAGCGGTCGCCAGCATTAATATTCACGACGTCTACGAGCGCCGTACTCACTCCTTGCTATTGGCTGAAACGATCAACGAGGCGACGCCCTCGCAAGCAATCCAGGTATAAACAGGTGTGCAGGCTGCTTACATCAGATCGGTGGGCAATAACCCATCGATCAATTCCGACGCTACAGAACAGTGAGTAATTTCTGCCAAGTCATGCAAAACAGAAAATTAGTACATGAATTTACAGTGTATACTGATTCTGTCAAGTCAAATCAAGCAGCCTTTAACAGACCCATGTAAATCGCACATACTTTACTATTAAAATACAGTAGCAATACAATGATAAGGCCTACATGTTCTTGAAGCTTTTTTTATTTTAAGTTCATTGTTTATTCGCTTCCATTACGTTTTTACTATAATGTCAGTCATCAGGTCAACTGACTGTCAGTTGGTTTAACAAAAGACTGATTGACCGATAACCAATATCTCAAATCATGCTACGATAGACGAGTTAGCAGTGGCAAAATAACGATTTTTTCAGGGGGAGGTGGTAGATGCCCACCTGACGCCTTCATTCGAGGGGAATCTTTTCCCAGCGGCACGGAATGTGGTAACAAAAGAAGCAGAGACTTGCTAGTCGCTATCATACACTGAAAACCCGGAGTCTCTACCTAACAGTATCTCCTCTGGGCTTGGTTTGGCAGCGAGACGTGACAGACGGACGGACGGACAGACAAACGGACAAAATCACGATACCTAGGCCTAGTACGGGCTTAGCACTACGTGCTGTCTCGAGTAAAAACAGCAGGCCTACACGTAAAGCAATCTATTCGTCTGGAGGAGTCAGTCACTGTAAAGCGGCACAGTCCAATACTGCGTGCGGCGTGTAAAGTAGAATACAGTTTAAGCACAGATTCCACTATGCCGCGACTTGTTGTACAACATGTTAGACAGCAAATCACAGTGGAGTATGGGCTGTGTACAAAGCATATGTCACACAGTCCAGTGTGTGCTTTCCGAAAATCCGGCAAATGACAGCTGCCATGTGGGTGGGCAACTGCTAAAGGCCTATATAGACAGAACGCACTAGCTAATTCATAGGCCCACTCGTCCGCCGCGAAGTACTTAGCGACCTGTTAGAGCTAATGAATGACCGGTCGGCATAATTACATTACATTCACATTCACAGCTTACGATGCACTTAACCATGACCCAGCTAACATATATAGCATATAGCATATATAGCATATATATATATATATAGCATATATAGCAGCCCAGTTTAAAATGTGGGCAGATCTATAATTCCCACAGTTATGTTATCGAGGTTAAGCAGCGTCTAAAACGAATAACCTTTTGTGCAACTGAATCATTTGTTATACTGGTTTAACCGATTCACAAAACCACGATTTCATCAGCGCCGCCAGTGGCGAGTCCAGAATTTTGGAATGCGGGTATGGAGGAGTAAAGAATGAGGTCACAGCCCAGCCGCCATTTTTTAAATTTTATGCAAAAATGATACACTTTGTGCAAAATTTTCACTTGGTTATAAAATGCATCCAGTCAATAGGAAGGGGGCGACCCCCGCCCCTCTGAATCCGCCACTGAACGCCAGTAATTATTACTGATGATCTACGAATATTGTATTTATACATCATCCTCCCATTACCACTACAGAAAGTGTTTTGTGACGTTAATAATGTGCTGAAAACATGTGACACACAACACAGAAATATTGCTTCATCGTGATGGCAATGGCAATGCAAATATTATCGATATCCCTATAACAATAGCCTATATCTTATTATGAAGTTCTGCATAACGACGTCAGGGGAGAAAGACACATCAACTGTCATAGATCACTCACTTAATACTCAAAAACCACCAAATCAGCAAGCAACAACGACAGTTGTCACAAAATATCCACAGTTTCGCTGCATCGCGTTATTATAACAGAGGCTATATCAATAACTGTGACGTTAAACAGAACTCGTGTGTGCCCAGATAACACCACTAACCACAAGCGAGACAAACTGATGCATGGTCATTCTGTATTTACCGCTGAATGATATACGCCATAGCATTATCACATACCAATGAAATATGGCCACTGTCGTCATGAACACAAATACTGCAACGGCTACCATTAACGTCTTTGGCCACAGCACATAATTTTGCACAAAATATGTTGCACAATCAATGCACATTTAAAGTTAATAAAACACGTTTTATGAAGACTTCACCATTCAGAATTTGCCTCTGAACCCCACTCCAAGGCAGTAGCCAGTTTAGGGAAAAAATAATCATAAAAACTTTCAATGAATTTTCATGGATTTTTAAGCACTATATCCAGATCCGTTCCCAAAATATTTTACCACGTCACTTTAGACGTTTCTGGCACCATGTTAAAAATTCACATCGAGGCCACGGTGACTCTGAACAGCTAAAATTCAAGGACTTTCAAGATCCTCTGAAGTCAAGTTCCAAAATTTAAAATACCCAATTTGGTTTTCAAGAACTATTCAATCTCCACAGCCATGAAAAAGGGGGGGGATTCAAGAACCTGTGGCAACCCAGGCACTCAGTGACTCGGGGGGGGGAGGGAGGCAAAGCCTCACCTGCCGCTTGACTACACAGCTCTGTTTTTAAAGGCTACTGACAGTACTGAGATAACAACAACAACAACAACAACAATAGCGAAGGCAAGCAGACCTATTCATTCTGTAGTTTCCACTGAATGAGACGCACACATGCACACACGGACGCAGCCTTATCACCTACAAAGAAGCAAATTTCCCCAGCACGTCATAGCGTTATTTATGTCCAACTCAAACTGCGCTGTAAAAGCACAGAAGGCGCCACGGCCGCAAATGCCTGCAAACAACCGGGCAATAACAAGCAATAACTGCTAGTGCAGTGCTCCCAACTGACCCGACCACCTGTCAGCCCAACACATGCATACAATACAGCCTTGACTAAGATTATCACCTTCAGCCAAACTAGGATGTTTTGCAATACAGGGTCCGTTCCTCCGTTCGTAATTGTCAAAATTACCAATAAGGATTTGAATAAATTTTCCGGACAGACTGAGAAATAACCTAAATTAAAACTTGCCACATTCTGGTGGCAATCCGGAGTCTTTCATGGATTCTGAATCATTATCCAGAATTCTTTTACATTAAGAAATGGAGCACGAACCAACAATTTGCAGCATATCTTATTCATCAATATATGAATGCAATTCGATAAAAATTTTATGGTTAGGTCAATAACTGCCCAAGAACAAATCATCCTGATTTCGGTGCAATCCAGCACATATGCAGCACATAATACAAATCCAGGGTTCCTAAATCTGGTTCTGGGACTTTGCTTGACATTTCTTCTGACAATGTTTTCTGACAGTTTTTTTTGGAAACACCCATAAAACGATCATTAAATCTCTTCTACTGGCATATGGCAGCACTGTCCTTGGCACAGAATTAAAACCTCTGACCACTTCTAACCTCCATCGTTTGCTTATAAAGCCTATATGCTGAAAGATACACGAATCAAGACAAAAAATAACTTAAGAAAGATGATGTGAAATGTGTAATATGCAATAATCTCATCAATAACATAGTCTCAGCAACAGAAATTGTACTGGTACATCGTTTACAAATGCAAATAGTGGCCACATCAAACAGTTTGTTCAAAGATATTAAAATAGCAGTAGTTCTAAGACTCTAGCCTGGGTCTCTAAATATCTTGAGACTAAATCAGATGTCATAAAAACTCCAAGATGTAGAAATTCTGAGCCGCATAGCACTGACTGTAGTTCAAACAGCAAATAGCTGTAACTATATCATTCACGGCAACCACAACTAAGGTAATTTAGTACTTAAACAGCTACTTTCACAATGTACTATCTACAAAGACAAAATCAGCAGCTCAACTGGTGAAGAAAGATCAGTTTTCAATAAAATAAAATTTAATGTAAAATTAAATTAGTCCAACTACTTCAACGGCATCTTTTCATAGTATATACCAGTACCGGCAGTAAGTACTCTTCAAACAAAAAAAAATAAGAAAAAACTAGTGCACACAAAAACCCCCTATAATTACCTTTTCAAAGCAGTTATAAAACTGATAACTATTTCTAAGAAAACAGGTGCTATGAACTTGAAAAGTGGCTATAACTAGTTGCTTGTTAGTAGGCAAAACTGCCCACTGCTGGAATACAATACACTGCACAATGTATTACTGATACACTCAGAAACTAAAGTACAGACAGATTGGTCTACTCGATGATAAGTGGTGGACAAAATTGCCAAGGAAAAAAAATGAGCCTCATAGAGGATGGCAGTCTACTCTTTCATACTGGTTTTGCAACATTACGTAACATTGGACTAGTGAAGTTCAGTCACATGACACAATAGCTAGACCAAACATCAACAAACCACTGCAATCAAACTTAGATATTGTGCCATAGTATAGCATTCATTACATCCGCTGAGTGGTAAAAGTGCATACTGGTAAACACACTTATGCACTTTATGCAGTTTTTATGCCATAGTGTACAGAAAAATGGGCAGAATCTACTGGCAAAAGTAAAAATGTGATATTCGCAACCATGGTTGAGGTATAATCATTCAAAGTTATGCATAAACGCATCAGCTGTCTGCCGTAACTGGTAAAAGTGCACTAGTACATTTTTACGTTTTCAAACCATTGCAGAGAATAGGACATATTGAGTTTTGACATTTCTTTTGACTGGAAGAAGTGCATAAGTAATTATGACAAAAACTGCAAACATTCAACATGGTTTTTCTCAAACCACTCAATGGACAATTAGTCATTTGGTACTCACATCGTAAATGGTGGACAAAATAGATTTTGAAAATGAAAAAATTTCAAACTCTGAAGATCTCGTGAGCTTGACAATTACACAATGAATACACACACACAATGGATCAGATTCAGGTCATATGGCTTACCTTATCACTCATCAACCACCACACAGAATGTGCACACCAAATTTCATTCTAATAAGTAAAGCTGTCAAAGCGTTAATTTTTTAATAATTTTTACTACATTAACGCACTGCTTATATTTTTGATGCATTAATTAACATGTTATTAATGCACCCAGGCCAGGCCCGTCGAGAGGGAGAGTCAGAGGGAAGTTACAGTGGGCCTCGCGATGTTTGGGGCCCCACCTGTAGAATATAGAAAGTTAGAAAGCAAATAAAAACACATTTTTTCAACAATAACTGACGTCATCGCTAGCATAGAAATCTATTACCCTGTCATCTAAATAATATTTATTTACAGTAGTGATGGAATGGCAATTACAGTTTGGTTACTTGAATTCATCCGATTGTCAAATAACCACAGTTCAACGGAATATTGGAACTTTTGCTTCACAAAATTCAGTGAATTAAATAAATTTAAGCATGTGCATCAATTTTTGTAACACAAACATTAATTTGTTAATGCATTAACATGCTAATTAATGCATTAATTTGACAGCTCTACTAATAAAAAAACTTATTGTGGATGGAAATACATACAGCTGGATGAAAGAGTCAACTAAAAATTAAAAAAAAACATTTATCACAAAATATCCTAAAAGTTAAAAAAAACTACAGGGAAACTGGCAACCTATAAAAAAAATTGACCATCACCCAACCACTCAGCCAAGCACTCACTCTCATTAAGCTCCATCAGATGTCACACAGCCTCCAAGAAATTTTAATTTACTTTAGCTTGCTAAGAAAACTTACAAGAAATTTGAGCTAATGCTCAGGAGACATGCGAAAGCCTATAGCAATTCTGGTTCAGTAGTTTAGCTGAAAAATGGGGTGTTCACGCTAAGTTAATATACAAATACCAAATTCTTTATCTGTATCGCATAACAACAGTTCCGTGGCGCCACCCTGTGAATGATATAGACTTGTGTCGCAGCCCAAAATCGCCAAAAAAATCCATAAAACCCCCTATTTTGGCGTTCAAGGTCATTCAAGGTCACTGAGTTCGGCGCCAATCGAGAGCCAGTGTATGATTTCCTATTAGTGATTAAATAGTAACCTAGACCCTATCTTGCACCGTTACTGAGATACAGCAACTTATTAGCCAAAAATCGTAAACTTTACATACCCCCTCTCATTTAGCGCCCTTGTTCAGGGTGACCCCTTCGAATTTATGAAAAAAGCTTTACGATTCCTGAAACTAGCAGCCGATGGTGAAGATTTGGTGATTCTACGTTGCACCGCTTTTGACTGATCCACCCGTGTGATGGACAGACGGACAGACAGACAGAATTGCAATGGCTAAGATGCGCTGAAATCAGTAGCTGCTTTCGCTCGTAAAAACGGTCGTATTTCACTTTAAAAACATTTTAAAAAATAACTAACATAATAATAACTAGAAGGCGCTCGCTGGTCGACCAATCTCTTAATATTCTCCAATGTTCACTACATTCACTTGGTGAATATAATAAACAAATTTGTACCATGTTAGCATGCCAATTAACTTCAAAGGCAGTAGCTGCCTGCACAGCTACTCTGCGCCTAGCCTAGTTCTAAGCTGTGTCACTGCAGTTCAACATCGCATCAGTGACGAATCTGGTCTGTCTACTCTGCACCCATTTCATACAGAGCTGCAAGCATCAAAAAGCTGACTGGTGACAGCTAGTATGATGCGAATATCGGCAACTGTGGAGCATTTAGGTGGATACTGCTGCGTTTCTGTAATTTGTCTAATAGTGCGGCATGCGTTACGATGTCGTTTTGGCTGACTGCTGATGTGAATGATGCGGTGCACTTTGTCATCTGGCTGCATAAGGTAGGCCTACAATTGTTTCAGTTAAAGTTTGTTTTCTTGTCTTTTAATTTTGTTTCAGAAATGACTGAAATAGGTAGAATTAGTGTTGTTATGCATGTTTCAGACTAGTTTAATTATGAGAAACTGCAATTGAATGACATTGCTACCCGAGAATAATTCATTCTTTATATGCTGCTTATTCAGTATCTGCAGTTCGTTGTTTTTTCCCAGGAGGTGGCAGTTTGCTTTTCATGTTTTTTGGGCATTTTTGTATTCATTTATGATTTACATTGCTGCTTACTCAGCTTATTTATTTTTTAAACAATTCTTTGGGTATAATATTCATTTGCTAGGTGGTGTCACTAAATTGTTTTAGCTAGTTTTATAGGTTGTTGATGCAGCTTACTCAGCTATAAAATTATTTTTTCTTATTGAATTTAGTACGTGTTTCATTCTCTAGGTGGCACCATTATTGTGTTTTTTCGTGTTTTTTTTGTTTTCCTCCAAAAGACCTAGCCCTTTTTTCTTTATAGGCCACATCAAAAATACCTCTTTAGAATGATGGAATTCAGGTTAAAACTGAACTTTGTTCTCGAGTCTCAATAGTCAATTATTTGCAATTTCCCATAATTAAATTAGTCTAAAACATGCATAACAACGCTAATTCTATTTATTTCAGTCACTTCTAAAGCAATCTGGAGTGGCGGAGCTAATGTAAATTTTTACCAAACAACGAAAGAAAAGAGTAAATGGGAGTAGTACTTAGGCACTTACAAGTTTGTGGTTTCGGTTTCGGTATCACATCGAACTCAAGTGTCGAACTAAAGTCCGCCCGCTGGACCGCTAGTAGCTGATAAAAACATCTGATATGACTCTACACTGCAAGTAAACTATACATAAACTGCTGTAAACGCAAAAAAATACCCTAGTTTGCAAGACAATAAAGTTCACCGACTTATAACATTACATCATACCACATAGAATATATCAACATTCAGAACACGAACAGTTGATATATATCCGTTTGCCGTACATTAATAAAAACCAACACAATGTCACACCCGTCTAGTGATTGCAATCCCGCGATTGAATTCTCAATCCCGAAATCCGGGATTGAGAAATTTGTAATCCCGGGATCCTGTTTTGGGATTAGGCTTACAGAATATTCGCTGTATTGGTATGCATAGTAAACTTATTTCATGCATAAGAATGTAGTAGGCTACGTACAAAAAATATTGCGAGTTTAGGGAGTACTGTGACTGTAAAAACGCAAATTAAAGTGCACAGAAAGAGTATTACTTTAACGCGCATCAAATATTTTATTTATTTTATTTATTAGAGGGCTAAAATTGTTATTTGTGTCATTTAACCCTCAAAAAAGTACAATTTTAACGAATTTTTATAATCCCGAAATCCCGGGATTGGGACGTCGCCAATCCCGGGATTCGGGATCCCGAGATTGCAAACACTACACCCGTCTGATAGGGCTACTAACTTACTTCTAGAAGTGTCCGGCGTCGTTTGCTTTATAATCTTTGCTAGTACTATTGCTACTACCCGATTGCCTTGGCCAAAACCATAATAAAAACTTTTAAAATTGGCTTAATTTTAATTAATTAAATTGTAATTTGTACTACCTGAGTGGTTAATAAATGTATATATTAAACTAAAATTTTAAAATAATACGTTAAAAAAGTAAAAACAATGTCGCAAAACCACCAATACAATACAATATTAACCATTTTAACCAATTTTTATCGCTAATCTGAACGTTGTCTTTAACCGTAATATAGAAATGTTAAAAATCCAAATTTTTGTTTTTTAAGTTTTCTTATTTAAATTTATATTTTAATCGTGGTTAATAATTTTGTTAATATTTTTATTTATAAAAACAACGTGTCAGAAACAATGGCGTATACCTTAAGATATTTTTTAAATTGTAATTTTGTGTTTTGTTATTTGTACACAAAAAAACTTTAAAAACTAAGATACGTTGAAAAAACTTTAAAACATAAAGACTTATTTTTAAAACTTTTCTAGCCCAGAAAAAGTCCGGGCTACAACAACTTATGAAAATTAATGTACATTTTAAGTTCTTGTTAAAACATTGCTAATGTTTTAGGTTTGTATGTTTATTGTAATATATTTTTGTTCAACGTTTGCGTCTATATTGATCATTATTTTATTTTAGATATTTATATTTTATATTTGGATATTTATCCGCACAACGGATAAATATCGACTCGTTAACTTGTAACAAAGAATATGTAATATTTTTGTTTGTTTGTAAACAAACTTTCGCTTGTTTTTATGGCGCGATATTCTGCAGTAGAAGATATCGATCGCCTTACGAAACAGTTAATTTCATCTTTAACAGGATTTCAGGTAATATGAGTGCACGCTCTAAACGATGCTCGGTGTTATTGTCAGTGTATTTCTGCACTGACAATAGCCATGGCGCACAACCTTACTGTCATACTATTCAGTAAGTTCGTTGCTATTGCTTGCTATTGCTATTGAACTGTCCGCTGTCAACGTCGGTTACACGGACAATAGCCTTAGAATGATCCATTTGTCAGTGCGGATCTGCATTAACAATAGCCTAGAAATCAGTCATTTGTCAGTGCAGATCTACACTGACAGTAACATTTACGCTAAACGATTACATGTCACATCGGTGGTACTAAATACCGAAAACTACCGAAAAGTAAACTACAGAAAAAATTGAACATGTTTTCGGTAGTTATCTGTTAGGTTAGAGTTAGAATTAGGGTAAAGGTTTTCGGTACCAAAATCTGTCGAAAACAAAGGTAAAGGTAAAGCATGCCATGCCCCTCTAGGGTGTAGGCGGGGTGCTCGTCTCCCTTTCCGTGGCCATTGAGCCTGTGACGCATGGCCAGTGCAACGCCAGACTTACATCTATCTTCCCAGCCATGGGCATCACCGCTTTTTGGCTGGTACCAAATTATACTGCTTGGTGAACAGAGGCACATGTGTGTAAACAACTTACCCAAGGTTGTTACCTGGCAGTGCTCCGGGCCCGAGTTGATTCGGGGAGCTTTTGGTCACCAGTCTGCCCCATTTATTACCATTATACTACCAAGCTGCAAAACTACCAAAAATACGTTTGGTGTTTTTAGTAGTTTTCGGTATTTAGTACTACCCTGTCACGTCATGTCAGTCATAAGATGTACACCCTAAATAAAACAGCCATTTTTTATTCTATGGTCAAGACCAGAGACGCATAGCTCCGAGATGAAACCGAGACGATGGACATTTTGTTCAAGGCAAGATCAAGACGATGCATTTTGAGTTTTAGACGAAACCAAGATGGTGCAGCTATTGAGACTTTTGCCGATATGTATAGTGAAAACCATTAAGTACTACTTATATATTTTACATGTTCTTGTCATTTCCCCATCTTATTTTGGAAACTGAATAATATCAGCTTGCATAATTGTCTTGCACTTTCAGTGAGATTAGATTGGATAAAAATTCCAACACATATTATGCTGTGTATTTTTCTCTGTTTTTAATCTGTCCAAAAAAATGCAATTTTTGTTGATTTGTGCAGAAACCATAGTTGTTGTTTTTGTTGATTTGAGAAGTAGTTATGTCATCTAACGTGTGTTGTATTTGTTGCATTCAGGAAGATGATGAAAATTTTGATTTGTCATATCAGTTTGTCATATCCAACTTCAAGTATCACAGATTTCTTGATGTTGACAGTCATAAAGTGTCCAGGATAGTAAAAGGGTAAGTTTAGGAAATACAGTTTTATAAGTTGGTGATTTTTGTGTGACAAATGTGTTGATTACTATTTATGGAGTTGGATGTTAATTTTGGATGTAGTACTGTGTGATTATGGGCATTCAGTGTGTATTGTATTGCATATGCCAATGATTTCAGAATTTATGAGAAACTTGTGGTCCACTGTCAAGATGCCAAGGCTGCTGTCTTTGAACAGCTGTGTGATAAGTTTCTACAGTTTCTGGCTTTTGAGAGCTCCGAGGGAACATATGTAAGCATTGTGTGCAAACATTGTTTGTTATCTTTGTTTTTACTTATTTTGTTTTTATTGCTGTTTTATCATTATGTTGTGTTTTGATTTTCTACATTATGCAAAGTGTATTATATGCTGCAGATGTGTCATTTTGTTTCATTCTGATCATTAAAATGTTTTTATATGTTGACATATTGGCTTTTGCTATCTACATTTCAACTATGCATTCAATTTACAGTCATTGTAGAGGGTAATGTAGAAGCCCTGTTTGTGAATGTAGAGAATTTATTGAATATTGATATTGGATTGGCTGTGTGGGGCTGTGTGTTTTTTTAGCATGTTGTGTGTATATGTAAAATTATAATTGTGTGATGTACTACTATGACAGCTGCTAAACTTTGTTTAAATCTCACAGTTTACTGCACTTATTCACTGGTGCTTTGCATGAGATGTGAGGTTGCTTATATTGGCTGCAATGTAACATAATACCATTGAATCTTATGTCAGTGTGATGTGTTGTTGCTAACTGATGTCTAGACTGATACTCATTATGCCGTGCTCAGTCTGCTGTTTTTGCTTGCAAACTCTCCAACTAATGCAGCATACCAACCACCTGCAGCCGGCCAATTGCCAGGTTCTGTCTGTGTATCTGTTAGTTAAATGCTGATGTTCTTTATCTCCGTCAAGTGAACGGAGTGAACATTGGAGGAGATTATGAGATTGGTCATTCTGTCCATCGTTGTATGTGTGTCCATCGTTGTGTTCGTGTGTGTGTCTGTGTAACTGTACATGTCTTTGCGGTGCCATATCTCCATAACGGTGCCAGATAGACACATGGTCGCAATATAGTACGAGTAGTAGTAGTAGTAGTAGTAGTTGTTGTTGTAATGTTTAAATTACTTCACTTGGCGCAGATATGCACTCTTACGAGCACCTTCTAGTTTGTTAGTGTTAAGATGTGTCTCGTTATAATATGCGACTTCATTTATCGTTCAGTCAGTCAAGTAGGTCAGCATCATTTGCTCGAGAAATACAGTCAACTTTGAGCAAGGTAAAATAACTGAAGCAATTTTGTGTGTATTAAAGGATAGTTTGAATGGAAGATGTGTGTTAGGTGGCTGTATACTGAAAGCATCTAGTAACTGTGTTGTGTCTGTTTGTGCACAAGGTGTGACAGAAGAGTTTGACTGGGCAAGCTATTTGCTGGAAGGGGAAGATGTTATACCAAGACATTATGTGGATTCACCAGTAAGCAAGAATTTATTAGCACTTCTTTCACTTGTAAATATGTAAATTGTCATATTGGATTTCTACATTACTGTTTTGCATTTATTTCTGTACTGTAGCTACTGTTTACGTAGTTGATTTTTTGGTGTTTGTATAATTGTGTTCTGGTCTTGGAAATTAAACTGTTACTGAAACTGGTTATAATTGCACCATGGAAGTTGTCACAGATTAAGATTATGAACGAACACTAAGGAAATGGTTGAGATACATTTTTATCAGTTTACCATTTTTGCTAGTGGCTGTAATTTTTGTGTGTCTGTGTGGGTGAAAAAATATCTCTAAAAGTACAGGATGATGCATAAAAAGTGCAACATGTATTTTTGCATAGATTGCGCCATCAACAGTTTTGAAAACCATTAGTTTGTCACATTGAACATTATAGTTAATGTGGTAGGTAGTTATTAGATTTTCCATGTTAATTTGTTTGATTTTTTGCTTTTGATTATTGTTGTCAGTATCAGTGCTAGTGATTGCCTGGAAAGATGCATCACAAAAATGGCATATAATGAATGTGTTGAGCTGGATGTTAAATTCTACTCACTGACTTACGTTGTGAGATGACGGTGTCCTTGGTTTATAGCTGAGCAGTGAAGATGAAGAAGAGGAGACCGCATGCGTTGCTGTCTCCGAGGCTCTTAGGTGTGAAGTGCCAGTTGTTGCCAGCACACAGGTTTGGCAGTACAAAAACTTGTCTGTTACGGTATGTACTGCAGTGAATCCAGAATACCTCTGCACGCTTTGTTGTACAGTGCCCACTACCAGTTTGGTACAGTTCACTAGTCCAAAATGGCACTATTGTGGACGGCGTGAGGATTAGGGATATGGTTAGGGTTACGGTTGGTGATAGGGTGAAGAATTGGGATAAATTGCATCTTTGGCTTTGACCTTGGCTATGGTGCCTCTTGGATATGGTAGACCAAGTAGTCTATTTCGGACTAGTCATTGCCAGCTCTAGTCTTTCTACACGAATCTGTTTATCTACTTGCTTACTTAAATATCAAATAAATTTGAAAGTAGCTATGTACAAAACTTTGACCACTGTACAGCAGGCTACGTTCATCCGTTAATTAATACTTGTCAGCTGTCTTTGCTCACAAGATAACTGTTTGTTGAGTTGACCGAACCTTGAGTTTATTTATCAGTAAATCATCTTATTTTTAGTTATGCTGCTCCAAAAATCGATAGTGCCGTCCATAAATCAACTCCAGTCATCTCTTTAAAAGCCATCTTAAAAGATTTTACTTTGCTGCTGAATCCAAGCCATGTGCTGCCTGCCCTCTGATTCTGCCAATTTGACAGACATTTTTGCACGTCATAATTTATGTACATAATGTATGTAATGCATGCATAAACACCGTGTCTCAGAAAAAAACAGTCAAAATTTTTTTGTCATAACTTTGTCAAATTTTTACTAACTTTAATAATTTTTGGCAGTTGATGGCTAAAACGACAAAATTATGTAAGTTGCACTCACTTTCCACCTCACCTAATTTATGCCAATGCATTAGCATGTGAAATGTCCATAGATGCTCCAAATTGTTGCCTAATGCTGAGTTGTTGTCTCACGTAAACGCTTTAATGAGTTAATTAGGCACAAAATACAGTAAAATGTAAATAATTATCAGAATTATAAGTGTGTATAACAACTCGCTTGCAAATTAGAGTTTATGCCAAAGTGTGCTCTGCATACAAAGATGCAATGGCTCAGATGCAACGCCAACGGCTAATAGCAGATCAAATGCATTCACTCACCGATTAGACGTGTTTTAAGCTCATTAGCCAGCTATTTTGCTGCCTGCTGTTTTCAGCATAAAATATTTAATATCTGAAAATTATTAAACCACGTTGCACCCTCTGTTGAATTGATTATGCAAAGGTGAGCCATCTGATACAAATAATCGCCGCGTAATGTAACAATTTGGAGCATCTGTGTTTCACACGGTAGTGCGTTGGCATAAATTGAGTGAGGTGGTAAGTGAGTGTACCATACATAATAATATCGTCTTGGGCATCTTTGTGTGCAAAATTATTAAAGTTGGTGGAAATTTGACAAAGTTATGCCAAAAACAATTTTGACTGTTTTTTTCAGACACGGTGTATGTGCAGGAAGTGACGGGCAGTGACAGTCGCACAGCGCAAGTGCCTGCAAGTGCTGCTGACAAGTCTGCAGCAGACTTAGAGAACTGGCTCAGACAGAATGTGGTTGTTCAGTACTGGAAGTCCGGCAGTGAATGTGAAAGTCAGCCGAGTACCAATTGTCGATTCTCGAACATTGCGCTTGATTGGTTTGTATTTAACGCTGTGGTACACAACTTTTTTGAGCTGTTGGCCATGTAGTGTGGTCTTACAGCTGGCCTCATCAATTCAAAATGCTGTTATCATTATTTAACATTTTTAAAAAAATGTGTGCACTTTGCAACAAATGCTGCATATATTTACAAAGATGTTGCATCGAAATGAAGATCAAGTTTCATAAAAGAACTTCTGTTTTGTTTAGAGCTGTCAAATTAACGCATTAATTAACGCATTAATGGGTTAATAAATTAACGTGCTTTAAAAGAATTAACACGCGTTAAAATAATTAACGCACATTCGTAAATTTATGTTAATTTACTAAATTCCGTGAAGCGAAAGTTTTAATATTTTGTTAAACCGCAGTTATTTGACAATCGAATGAATTCCAGTAACTAAACTGTAGTTGCCGTTCTGTCACTACTGTAAATAAATAATTATTTTGACGACAGTCTAATAGATTTCCATGCTAGCTATGATGGCAGTTATTGTTGATTATACATTTAAAATGTGTTTTTAACTTTCTGTATTTTACAGGCGGGGCCCCCAAACATCGTGGGACCTGGGGTAACTTACCTCCTACTCTCTCTCTCAACGGGCCTGGGTGCGTTAATAACGTGTTAATTAATGCATTTAAAAAATTAACTTTTCGACAGCTCTAGTTTTTTTTCACTCACTATGTACTGATAGCTGAATTATTTTATAGTTGTAAGTCTGTTTGCAGGCAGTCATATCTGATGCATTGCAACTCACTTTATGTTTCTTCGTCTAAGACTACAGTTACTGAGTATCAGGTCTCTCGTGAAGTCATTTGGTATGTGCGTCAGTTTTTCCGAACATTGCATTGTGCACTGATTTTACCTTTCTTCTTGCTTTAAGATCAGAGTTGTTGCCAAATATGTATTTTAGTTTTTATGGGCTCTGAAACAAATTACTCATTTATTAGAAGATATCAGAGATTGGTTGTAGAATATGTTCTTTGCTATGTATGGGTTTAAAGTTTATTGCTCGAACATTTTTTACTGCTCATCTGCTCGTTCTGCTAGCACACTGAGTTAGTGCACTATATCAGTTACTTGCTTATTTGCTTAAGTACTGGTACTCATTTGCTCTTTATCGAGTTTAATGTTAGAAGTTGTAGACTGCATATTACATGCGATTAAGTGTAGACCTAGAATGTGGTTTCAGAAAAATCAAACTGAATGATTTATATATATGGTTATTTCTAGCTTGACTGTGTATTTTCTGCTTGTTATTTATATTTTTTATATTTTCGTTATTTGTATGTGTTTTTTACAATTAGTTGTGTATTGAATGAGTAAATGCATGGATTGGATTGTATTGTATCTGCATAGAAAGCTGTTGGTTGCTGTGTGGTGACAGGCTGTTGTGCGGAGTGAAAGATTTGTTTGTATTCCGTTGGAATGAAACTGACTCTGTACCAAACTATGACATCAGAGTCTTGCATCTCACTGATGTAACGCACTGTTCATTTCTGCTTTGTAGTTTGTGATAAAAACAGTGTATATATCTCTTCATGAGAACACATCTCTCAGAGTAGTGATCACTTGGTCTGATCATAAATCAGATGCCCTGACATTATGCTACCAAGCTGGCCTGGTTATTATCTTAACTGCTGCGAGCCTGGTATATGTCAAGCTTTAAACATTGATACATGTACTCGCTATCTGACCTAATTATTATCTTATTTATCATTTTTAAAGCTTGCAGATGGATTTATGATGAATTAGTTGAAACTTTGTCAAAATGATTCACATTATGGGCAGTTTATTGGCATATTTTAGCTGCGTATGAATAGACTAAAGTGATTCAGTGTTTAAGGTGTCTGAAACTGTAGGGTGACTTAGTAATGCCGCAGATGCTGAAAACATGCTTCAGAACAACGTGTTGCTGGTATAATTCTGCCCACAACTTTTATATGACCTGACATTGTTGATCTTTGTATGTTGTGAATTTGAAATCTCCCACTCTTGTCGTTCCCAGTCATCCCACTTGATTATCATGTTGTGATACGTGTTTTATAATGTGCTTTGCATATTTTTTCTTGCTTTATTTTATGCTAAATTGGACTTTGTAGTATTGTGTTGTATATTTGCAATTTCAGTAATCAGTATGGACTCTTTATAATTTAGTGGTCCTTGCTAAAAACAATAAAGCTAACATGTTTACTTTCTATTCAACAGTCTTTAATGCACCAAGATGGCTAGTTATTCATTGGCCTAATTTGCAAAATATCGTACGACAATCGTAAAATTGTCGTAAAATCTTTGCAACTTCGTCGTATCTTTGTCGTAAATCAACAAGTTATGATGTTACGAGATTGTCATGAAAACACTGTATCCGAATTTTGGAAGCTGATTTTACGACTTCGTAACTCCGTAGTCGCCAACATTAGCCAGCCAATCAACCGCCGTTACGTTGATCTCAACCACGACCTCAACCAATCGCAATGCATTGTCACTGAGCTGGCGGCGCGCAGCGCTGCATGCCGATCATCTGCTTCCGCCGTTGCCAAAGGTCACCAATATAAACAATAACAAGTGAACTGATTTCGCCCCGATTTCGCTGCCCGAAGTTACTGCAAACGAAATTTATACGAATTACAGCACTATGTGAGAATTATATACTAATGAAAAATCTAAGTATTTACTTCGTACGTGCTTGATGCTGTCGTACGACAGCTAATGAGCTGTCGTACATTTTGTTGTAACTTTAGTGGTAACTTTATCGTACGATTTTTCGTAAATCGTGTTTTATCGTACATTTGTCGTAAACCTTCTGCATGTCATAACATTGTTGTTTATTTGTCGTACGATGTTTTGTGAATTAGGCCCCAGGCTTTTAGGACTTGTTGTGTAAATGAATTAACATACAAGTTACAAACTGCTTGTGTTTACAGGAAGCGTTGAATTCACTGCTGCGTGGAATCTTGGGCTACGGCGTCATAGTGAATAAGTTGCGACGGTTTGTTGCCGATGTAATGGATACAATGTCAGACATTGTTTACAGTCGCACATACGAGGCTTTTGCCATGGCTCTCACCAGCTATTTGCAGACGCTTTCACGTAATCTTTCAGAGCTGGAATCGATAATAGCAAAACAAGGTGAATGCATTTTCATTTACAAGTGACTTTTTTTACATGTTTCAAATATTTAGACTTGCTGATGCTTTATGAATGTTTGCCGCTAATAGTATCTGTGCTATTAATGGCTTTTTTTCTGCAGAAAGTCACTTAGAGGAGAACTGAGCCGAGAATTTTAAATGTGTCCAGTCCATGGTGTGTTCACTGTTTGTTGCTAACCTATTAGCTCTGGTGTAAATATGGTATTCTGTGTGGTGCATTTTAATAAGGCTGACCAAATGTTTTTCTTGCACAAAAGCGAATGCTTTGGTGAAATACAGTAACAGAAAAAATGTCTCTTTGGCTGTAGAAAGTGATTCTTTCATTTGACTATTCTAATAGGCTGGATGACGGGTCTTGTCCATTTGTTTTGTTTGTCTGTCCGTCTGTCTGTTTCATATGGTCTCCCAACATGAGCTGCATAAAAAACCAATACTGATGGGAGGAAAGTTCATTGGAGCATCAGTAACTGTTGTGCTGTTGTTCATTCAAAAGGGTTGGTGTTATGTTGCAGGTACATATAGCTAGGTGGGCTCTGCTTGTTATCTCTGTGACAGTGGAGTATATGTGACTGATTGTTGCCATTTATCTATTTATTCATCTGTTGGTTTGTGAAGTGAACAGGGTTAATGAAAAAGTGATAGATGGATTTGGCTGAAATTTTCAGTTATGCTGTCACCTGGCAAATGGAATAATGGTTTATTTCATATTTTCCAGGTAGCGTTATTCTTTACCACTGCTGCATAGGGGAAACGTCTGCTGAATATGTTGCAGCCAATTGGGGAATAAAAAAATTGACATGGCGCTGGTTGAAGTGCGCACCTTCTTTGTACTCTTTTAGTTATTTTATTGAGATGCGATAATTCTGATTGATGTAACAGAGGCGGTGTGGACTCTGTCGATGCTTATGGATCATTTGTCACCAATCACGGCTCAGTTGGACGTCCTTGGTCAACTGTACATGTCTGGCGTTGAAGCTTGCGGTGAAGAGACCAGTCCAGCCTACAAGGCATTACATCTGCTGGAGGAAATGTTTATTATGCTTACTCAGCTTGGAAATCTTGGAGAGGATCGACACCAGCTGGTAAGATTGCCGACTTATTTGAGCTTTTATTTTTAACTTTACTAAGAGTTTATTTTGTGTCCATACTAATAGGTTGCAATACAAGTCTTGTCCATCTGTTCGTCTGTCTGTCTATGTCATATGGTTTTTTTACTCCAAAGCTATGAGGCACAAGATAGCTTAAATTGCTATGAACGTTTTCCAGTGCAGGAGCAACCAAAAGATCAAAGTCACAGGACATTAAAGAATTTAGCAAACTGGTGCACATTTTGCGTAAATAATAATATTTACTTTTTAAGTACACCAAGCATGTTCAAGGTTATTTACAGTTAGCACATTATATGTATTACTTACTTGATGTAATTGACACACATAACTTACTGGATGTTATTGCAATATTATTGTTATTATCGTTATCAGTTTTGTTGTTGTTAGCGGCCACTGATACTACTGCTCTGGCTGAAGTCCGTACGTCCATACATTGACATAATTGACAACTGGGTCTGCTGCGGATGCTTGCATGATCCCCGTCAGGAGTTTTTTGTACTAAGGTAACTTGCTGACAGTGCAGTACATGGGTCGCTGTTTGGTCAGATAGATTCACTGTTACTGTTTCTGGCATTGTTTGCAGCTGGTTGTATTGTTTGCTTGACATCCATTAACAGTTTCAATAGAAAAAAAGGCCGTAACAAGTTATTGTGTGTGGAGTTATTCACATTGGCATTATATTATGTTTCGTCAAAGAGAATTAGTATGTGATGTAATATTTTGTGTTTGCATTTTACATTAGTTGCACTTTTTGCTACCATTTGCTACATGGGCAGGATTATGTGACAAAGAGTTTCATGTATTTATTACATACTATGTACTATACTAATGCCGGGTTTCTGGATCTTAACTGGCCAGTCAACTGACAGATTTGCATAACTCGTGTTTCCCGTTGCACTAACCAATGGTTATAATGGCCAGAAATTTAACTTGGCCAGTTAGCTAACTGTCGATTGTAACAGTCGTATTTAACGCAACTTTTGTACCATTTTGCAAGCAGTTGATCGAAGAATGTGATACTATAGAACAATTTTACTGCATAGCAATGTCTTCAGAACGCTTGACGAGACGTTTGCTACTACAAATATTACTACAAAATCCATTCATGAATGGACAGAGTGGCTGTCCACAATCATGACTGCTGCCTGCGCTAGGCGGAAGTGATTAATGTCGTGCGCATCGTTGCTAAGCAACTATAGTTTACTGTTCAGTTAGTTGACGGCCAGTCAAGGTTTTGTTTAGAAACGCGCACAAACTTAACTAGTGAGTTACAATTAACAGACGGTTTACTAATTGATCAATTAACTAAAAGATCCACAACCTTGGCCTAAGTGTACTTAACCTGCTTATGTTGTGTCACAGGGATGAGTCTATAAAAACAAATGATGAGAATTTCTGGACTGAAGCGTACTCTCTGAACTGCAGCAGCACTGCTGGTTATGCGTCGGTACTGTACTTTGTTGTTTTTTTTTTGCTGTCATGTTACTTTTGTGTTATATGTTTATTTTTTTATACACTTATTTTGTTGTCGAGACTGCAAAAATGTATTGCTGGGTATCTGGCTGGTCTAAGCTGAATGTCTTGGGAAAGTTGGCTTAATCAGTTAATAGTAATAGTGTAATTATGTGGCCATGTTAGTGGGCATCACTATGGGCATCAGTCCGTCTGTCCGTCTGTCCATCTACAGCGGCGTGTCAAAAGTAACGCAACAGCGTGATGGTAACTGATGCATGCAATGGATGCAGTCTGCAATTTGAATACTAAAACTTAGAGCGCCAACAAACTCTTGCCTCTTAATATTTTTTGATGTTACTGCTACACTGCAAACTGCCCTCATTCTTTGTGGAATCGAATGCTAAAGGTTCTGATTGTAATTTACAGGCAAATGTTGCCAGACATGTCGGATCTTGGACTTCAAGTCATCATCATTTGCAATGTACTCAACTTCATTCTGCAGCTGTCGTTTTAGTTTGTGGCAAATAATTTTGATAATATTTAAATTTGGTGATTGTGTCGGCCATTTAGTGGGGTTATTTTATTTTTTAGTCGATATTTCATGATGAAACGGGCTCTATGAACTGTCGTCTTGAAAGACGCAATTGTTTTCAGTCGATGTCAAAAAGTGTCGAGCAATTATGACTGGCCACAAGTTGTTTTTTAGTATATCAGTATACTTCTTAGCATTAATATTACCATCAACGAAGTCATCAATTTCAACTCCAGCAAATGTAATGCTCCCCCAAATCACGACACTTGTTTGCTTTCACTAAGTGGGCGCCACATATTAGGATGACCATTCTTCACTGACCTTTCTCCATACTAAAATGCGATTGTCTCAGATCAGCGAACGATACGATAAGGTACACCTACTATCACTAAACAATTCGGCAACTTCACTCCCTGAAACTCCTTTTCTAACTAAATTTATAATTGCATGTTTCTGGTTGATACTCAGTACTTTAAAGCTCTTAGGCATCGCCCATTCAACGATAAAAGCAGATGAAATTTGAAAATTCTAACGAAAACAATGACGACATGCATGATGTATAATAATAATAATTTATTTTTTAGAGTTGGTACCCTGCATAACGTTTTGAAGTTACCATAAACACACCAAACAAACACAACATCACGATGCAAGTTTGTTCGCCATTTTGCATTGTTGCAATACTTTTGGCACGACTCTGTATCTGTGCTGTATAGGCTGATAAATCTAAAACAAAAAAAACCAGTTGGTGTGAACGTTCTTCAGGGTAGGAGTGTTTGGTTCACGATTTTTCAGTTTAAAAGGTCAAACTTACCATATATGTCATTAACTGTAACAAAATGCCATCTTTTCTTGCACAAACACGGATTGTGCTGTGTCTTAATTTACTGCAATAGGACAGTAGGCAAGATGAAAGTGGACTTTTAAATGAAATTCAAAATAAGTAGCTCTGCAGATGGCTGCTTCTCATGTTAGCAGTGGTTTGACATCATTGCTTGTTATGCAACATTTTGGTGCAGTTATTTGATCTGTTGGTATTGTGTCACTGATTGTGTCTGCAACGCTAAGATAGCCCATTTATGCTTGTACATTTTATTTCATGTCTTATGCCGCTGTTATCACAGGCTGGTCAAACAGTTGCGGACAGTGGTAAGCATGTTCTGTGCATACCGAGGTTTCTGCAGTCGATGCTGAAGGATGTCGTGCTTGCGGGAAAGTCAATGGAACTCCTCACCAGCTTGGAACATCGAGTCGATATTCTCAGAGGTACTACAAGTTACATTTTTTTGTGGGGCTGACTGCTTGATAACTACTACTTGTTTATGAGGGTAAAAGTATTCCAGTGCCCAGAGCAGGTTTTTGACTTCCGAGTTTTATCTGACCCACAACCCCCATGAAGTTTCCTGGAGAGGATTGGCTAGGTGACTTGCCACTTTCAGACTGGAAATAAGAGACAGGGAGAGATGTATGATGGTGTGTGATAGCAGATTTTGATGCTACTTCCAGTTTTTTTTTTGTATATAAACGGCAGGGGTCATTACTTAAGTTGCTAAATGACACACTTTCTTAATCCAAATTGAACGTAAAGAATGCAATTGAAGCACGAGTACATATGTGTAGCATTCGTAGCACTTTTACTTACTTCTTTGCTAAGTTAAGCTACAAGAGTAATGAATCATTCGGACAGCATGGCCATAGTAAACAGTAGTCCAGTCGTTTGGAAACTTCTCCATTTTACAGTTTTCCATTTGCAAAAACTTGTGGTTCTCGTTAATTTTATAGACAAAATAGCACATTGTTCATGTACGTGCCTTATATTCTTTTCTTGCAACAATGCCAGCTTTTCTGCCTGACATATTTGCGGTTGTACCTAACAGTCTTCTAAGCTCAAACAATGCGTACCTTGCGTACTGCCATGTTATTGTCTGCTTACAGATTGCAGCCACTTTGCTGACTGCATTTCGTAAAGACCAGATGTTAATGGCCAATGTCTAGGATTGATTCCGTGACCCGTGTTGTGGCACAAAGTTGGAGATAAAGCAGAGGTTGGTTGGTTGCATGTTAATGTGTGCATTGCAGCCGTTCACAAAGAGTCATTATACGAATCATTTGTCGAGAGTGTCTGCAACTTGTTCCCAACTTCTAGCAATGATATCAATGAACCCTCACCATCAGTGAGGTACTAAACGTGGTAGTTACTTTTTGTGATAAAAGTGCTATTTTATTGGCTGCTTTGATAAAAGTGGCTACAATCACAGTTGCACATAGTTTTTAGTTGTGGTGATATTTTTGGCATCAAACAGAATTGTGTATATATATATTTACTAATGTTATTTGTCAGCAGATTGTGCACCCAGTGCCTGTGACATAGTGCTGTATCATATTTTTAATAGAGTTATCTATTTTGAGTAAAATTATGCTGCGTTAATAAGTGGATAAGATTTTATTTTTACTGTTTTTCTGCTGTTAGTTGACTTATCATCGTTATGTAGTCGTTCTGACTGTTTGAAATATCAATGAAATATGCTTATATGATGATAATAACAAACAAATGTTTTGGTGAAATTGAAAAAAACACTTCAGACCAACATTGCAGTGAATGGTCTGTATGATACTAGACTGTGCAAGTTTAACACAGTCTAATGTCATACGGATTATTCACCGCAGTGTTGAAGTTTTTTTCCTTTACTTAAATGTTTGTTACTATCGTTAGGTTTTCTTACATTTATTTTTCACAAGGTAGTGTAGAGATGCATTTATGGTGTGGTGGGATATATAATAATCACATTATTGCAAATTGTCTGCAGAGTGTCAGTGAAGGAATTTTGAAAATCGGTCAATAGCTGGCGAATATATGGACAAAAATAAAGTGCCACGTTTTTTGGCCCACCCTGGAGTTTACAGTGCATTGCCTGCTGTTGGCTTTTCATTGATAGAGAATGCAGTGAGCTGGTCAAACAAGCAGAAATTTTGCTGCGACTGTCCGGAGTGTACGATGCTGTACTCGCGCAGAACTTCCAGCAGTTGCTCAGCTCAGACACTGTCCAGCCACACTGCGATTTACTGGACCAGTATGTCGAGCACTGTGACTTGCTTCACTAGTATAACAGATCGTGCTGACTATAGGAATTCATCAAATTGCAGTCTTTATTTACCTGTGTGTTGATGTTTCGGCAACCACTTTTGTCTTAAAAATTATAAACAAACAACATGGAATGGAGCATTAGCACAGCACTTTTTTACTTTGTGCATTGGATTATGCTCTGTATGTACAATAAGAAACTGCAGTTTGTCTTTATATTTAAACATTGGTGGGCTTCGTGGAGGTCCTGGATAAATTTTTGACAGTTCTGGAAAGTTCTGGAATTTTTTGTCAGTGCAAGTGTGGGAACCTGTCCATTGTCTTTTATTGAGTGCTTGCTTGATTGCTTGGTTGACGTTCGCATGACAGGAGGTTATCTGGAGTCGTGTTAGAGTCAGTGCAGCCGTTGGGACAGATGTTAGTGGACTGTCTGCGCCATCGTCTGACTGTTTACTGTAACGTCGTCAACACTCATCTACTTCACGTTCTCATTCATCAGCATTGCCTACTGGACTGCTTCACTGTCATCCGGGTCTGTATCTGGCTTTCATTCTACTTGTGTTCCGTTTTTATTCTGCTGTTTTTACGTGGCCATTTTAATAGGTCACGTTATGGGTTTTGCTCATTCTTGTTGGTCCTTCTTTTGTCGGTTTGTCTGTCTGTCCCATGCCTTGCTTTCTTTGCTTGTAGCTGTCCTCGTTTCTAGGGTAGTCCACGCTTTGTCCACTTTCTGGATTGCATTTTCAAGCTTTAGTTTCGCCTGGTTATTAATGTCTGTTGGCTTGCATAATAAAACTCTGGAGGCATATCACAGCAGAGTTCTGACATTTTGTGATACATATGTTAATGTGCATTTAATCATATATCAGCATATTTGTTATTTATTTACTAATTGTGTATGACATTTGTGTATCGAAGCATTTCTATCTGATGGAGGCAGGAAACGTGATGTTTGAGTTCTACACTTCTCTCTTTGACCGGGTGAGTGCTTAATGTTGTTAGCACATTGATTGTGTGATTACGTTTGGAATAGATCAGTTGATTATTGAAGTGGTAAGCAGGCAGTAAACAGTCATGTCTGTGGGAAGATACGTTTCAAATTTGAGGTTCGTAGCTATAACTATTCTGGAGCTATCTGTGGGTTGCAATGCAAAGACATCATTAAATCAATATGACATCACGCTGCTGTGTATAGAGACAGACATAATGGAGTGAAAACATTATCTTTTCTCATTTACTACATTTATGTGGTGGAGATGATGATGGCGATGACAGTGATAAAGTTGATGGTGATGTGTTGACTATTGCGTTGATGACTGTGTTTAGATGAGTGCTCGTGAACCGTGGCAAGACATTTCATTTCTCAACAGCATTCTTCATGATGCTCTCGAGACTCAGGGTCGAACTGAGGTCGACAGGTACTAATGCTACCACTATGACTGCTGCTACTCAGTCAAAATGGTTGTACAGCAAAGACTGAAGTAAATTGGTAAAACGTAGAATCTTTGATCGATGTTGCCATGTGGTGAATCATAAATACTGATGCATTTGTTTCTGCTTGTCAGATGTGCTAATTACACAGTTTGTTAGTCCGCCCGAAAACGATAGTTTTTGGAGTGGACTTATGTGTTACGGCAGATGTTTTTAAAAACTTTTTTTAATATTTTTGGCAAGGTATCTCCAAGCTCCGTCAGCCGATCACGGCGAAATTTTGCAAAATGATCAGTAGTAGGCCAAATTTTATAACGCAGGTCGAAACTTTCCGAGGGGCCAAAAATATGCAAAATTTGGTTTGATTTCGGACGACTTCAAACTTCAATGGCGAATATCTGCGGAACGGATGAAGATATTCAAAATCAGACAAGTACGTTGTCAACTGCAATTCCTCCCACATTCAGCGAAAAAACTTTGGTCCACTAATTACAGAGATATAAGAATGGAATCATATCATACCCACCCAAATCGTTTTTCTGGGAGTCCATATTTTGACTCCTAGGGGGTGCTGCACCCCAGATTTTTACACACACTAGAGAATGACTAACTCTTGCTCGCACACCCCTACCAGGGACTGAGGTCCCTTTTTTTGAAGGGGGGTCAAAATTTGCTTAAAATTCAGTGTATTAGCTGCAAGAACTTTGGAGCCAGGGGGGATTAGTCTCATGAAACTTTGCCACATGACATGCTGCTAGGTAGGGGTGATCACACAGGTACAACTTTTGGGGGGCACCGCCCGCTTAAAATTTGGGAGGGCAAAAAAACGTTCAAAATTAGGTGCAATTTATGACAACTTGTGACTTTGACCGCAAATATCTCTGGAACAGATACAGATATTGACACGCTGTAAATGGCACTATCATCTACGATCCCTCCTGCATTGAACAAAAAATGATGAATTTTGGTTTACTAACACCAAATATTATTCGGCTAATGTTTACCCACCCTAAGTCATCTGTGCTTTCTGCATATGCTAATGCATTGAGTTCAGGGCACATGACTTTGCTGCCGGGGGAATTTCAGCCCCCTGAATTTTTCCCCCAGTCGGACTTACGGCGCCGGGTGGACTCACGTTGGGCTTTGCCCCAAATTTCTAGTTGTATTGTATTGTATGTTGCATATGGACCACAATTAGCATCTGCTTGTAGTGTTTTTGGGTCATCGATGTTGAATGTTTATATACATTATACAGCTATTGTGATGTAGACGATAAAGTCATTCAATCCTGGGCTACAAGTTTATTTCCTCAGTCCTCAGCCTTATATCAGTTTACACTGTGAGACTACCAATACAGGGATGGCCCAGCGGAGTCGACCCATGAGTGGGTTATTGATAGATTGTCATTAAGTTAATGTTGTGCTGCTGTTGCAGATTGTCATTATCTATTGATGCCAGTAAGACCACCAAGACATTGTCAACAACACCCGCACTCAGCTTGCTTGACTCTGTCTCTCTCCACTACCAGGTGTAGTAGCAGAAGTAATGCTAATAGTTGTTGTTGTACGTTGTAGTGATAGTAAGACCACCAAGACATTGTCAACAATACCAGCTTACTTGACTCTATCTCTCTCATTTATTAGTAGCAATTTGCAGCAGACACATCTATCGGTGGAGATGATGCAGTTTTGACTAGGCAAAAAAATCTTTATTTGTTGTACACTTTTTTTCAGAATTTCTGTCTCTTATCATCTAGTTGCATTATAAAGCAATTCAATTCAATAAAGCAATTCAGCTGTTGTAATTTTTCAGCTGATAGTCTGCGCTCATTGTAGGTCAACATTTATCACGTTATATACATTGTAATGTGGCTAAGTTGCGGGCATGAACTGAGCCAACTTTTTCTGGAGATGGTGTTATGTCCTGACATTGCTGTGAGGTGGTTTTCACAAAATGTTTACCAATTTTTGGCAAGTGTCTTGACTTATTTAGTTTTACAAATTTCTAAGCTACCCTAGTTTAGCATTTATAATATATTTGCTCTGCTATTTGCTTGTTTTGTCAGACTTTAATTATTTCCAAGAATTTGCTGGATCGGTTGTATTCATCATTGCGTTCACTGTCACACTACAGTTTGGCTAGTTATGAGAGCTTGGCTGTATATGTCCAATGAATGTTGACAGGTTCCTTGGCCGGTCAGCATTGTGCTTAGTTCTCAGTGTATGGATGTTTACAATGAAGCTTTCCAATTCCTGCTGCAGATAAAACGAGTCAAGCATTCACTCGATGGACTGAGGTTTCTTGGTAATTTTACTTATTTGCTGTTTCTATTTACTGTTTGCGTGCAAGATGAAAATGTGAAAATCACCACGCGCATATGCTACAACCTGTTTAAAATGTCAGAAGTGAAGTCGAAAGTGAGTGCACAAACACTGTTGGAAGGAAATTTCTGTGCAGGTTGACAGTTTTTTGGTTGTTGAATGTCTATTAAAAATTTGTGATGCAGCTGTTGGTGCAAATTATTTTACACACCTGTTTTCAACTTACTGCAGGCAGACGATCATGTATGTCACCACTGGGCCAACATTTTACTACATATTGAGGGCAGAATCTCTATAGTTTTCTAGCAAAATGTTCAAACTAAAACGTCCTTTGAAATGCAAAGCATCAAAATGTTAAATATTTATCTTATTCTAAATAAAACAAGTGGGCAGGTCGCTACACTCCCTGTCTGCCTGATCTTTGCCATAGTATCAGCCTGCGGCCTCCATTTTTGGCCCTTCGGGCCTCAACTCAGCCTGCGACCTCGATTTCGGCCCTTCGATACACAGCACTGCATGCAGCGTTTTTTGCTGTAGCGTAGCTGCTAGCGATAAAGATGCTGATGATGCATCGCCATGGGGACGACGTCAATATGATGTCACAACCAATCGCAGTCCAAACTGATACATTCCTATTTTAAAGATATAGATGTAGCAAGCAAATGTGTATGCTATTTACTAACAAACTGTAAAATAATGTAGTTGACACTAAAAAAGCTTGTTTCGATTTTCCCGAAATGTCATCGTCAACAGACAGAATGTTTTGCTGTTCTGCTGTCAGTATATTTTTCATGATTATTGTATTTTTATTTCCTGGTAGATCTGGACATGACCATTCAGCAGAGAGGAGTAAGCAAGCCCGAGCAGCGGCATAGAATTGCTGGCTTGTTGCCGACAGTCGGTGACAGTTTGAACGGTCCCAACACAACGGTGGCCGATGGTCAGTCGCTCATTCATCGAATGCACGTGTTTCGTATGCGTCTTCTGCAGTTTGTCAACAGCTTGCATGATTATGTCATGACTCGGGTGTGTATTCTTGTTTCTCGATAAACTACTGTATTAGACTTCGTCAAAGTACTGTCTTTATTTGCCAGTTTTACATCTTAGAACTGCTATTGCTTTTGTCGAAACAATTTCTATTTGCCATGGTCGACAATTTATCGTAGGTTCGAAGAATTTGTTAGGACCGGGCCCCTCATCTCAGCTTGTTGACTTGTTTTGTTCTTTTCTGATGTGTATTACTGGTTATTTGTTCTCATTTGTTCTTCGTGGTGTAGTTTATACATTAGTGTATGCTAATGATCTTAACTGTTTGCTAGTAGCTGCTTACCATACATATAAGCCACTATGGCATTTGTAAGCTTGTAAGTTTGTAAGCCTAGATATTTGTCAGCTGCTTTGCAAGTGTCGATTGCCACTGGCTACAGAATGCTCCATATTATCGTACACATGCAGCTTGCAGTACAGGCACACACAGAACAGCAGCCTCAGAGACTACAATCTCTGTATTCGTTAGCGTGCAACTTTTTATCATGATAAATATAGAATTCTCTCCACTGACAAGTGACAAAAAGTGTAAACAGTTAGGGCAGAGTTAAAGTTATAAGGTTCTGGTTAAAACTGGACTGGACAGTGCCATAACACCCAACATCAGAAACAGTGGATTGCAGCAGTGGTTGCCAAAATGTCAACAGATCATTAAGCGAAGGCTTTAATTCAATGACGATGATGATTTACACTGTGTCTCAAAAAAACATCCGGAACATTTTCAGTTGTAACTTGAAGAAGGATTCTCGGATTTTAATAATGTTTGGTACGAATATTTCTGAGACAACTTGCCATTAAAAATAGATGTTTAATTTCCCACCTTACCCAAAGTCTGTTTGTGCACTACCTAGGGAAAACAAAACCAACGAAATATTGCTTTTTTACCCAATGCAGTACTATTGCTTAATCTAAATAATGCACAAAAACATATTTTGTTAACTTTTTGACACTTTGGCTGGCGTTTCATCCAATTGTTTCGTTTTTCAACTGCCTACAGCAAAATTGCTTCAAATACGGGTGCACTGTGCGAACACAGGCAAGGAGACGCTTTCCCTATTCGTTGACAGCAGTATCGATAATGTTCTGCTTCAGACTAATCCAGAGTTCACCAGTCACTCCTTGAATTCATAAACATTTCTGAACGTTATCTGGTAGACACACTGCTTTATGACAGTCAAACCTTGTAATTGACTCTCTGTTGGGAGCCAGAGATCTGGATTGATAGAATTTATTGAAGTTTTTTTTATTCATTTCAGCACATGATTTACTTGGTCGGTTTTCCCCCAGGTAGTGCAAGAGCAGAAGTTGGGTGAGGTGGAAATTTAAACAACCATTCAATAGCCAGTGGAGTCAGAAATATTTATTCCAAAAATTATCAAAATCTGATGATTTTTCTTTAAGTTATGATTGATAATGTTGGGGATGTTTTTTTCGTGCTTTTGCGTATTTTAACGCATATTTCGCTTGGTCTGCATTCCCTTAGTAGTGCAGAAACAACCATTGGGTGAGTTGGGAAGCTGAACAGTCATTTGATGTCAAGTTGTGTCAGGAATATTTACACCAGAAATTATTAGAATCTGGTTATCTTTTTTGAAGTTACAATTGAAAATGTCGGGGATGTTTTTTTTGAGACACAGTGTAGTTTCTCTGTCACCAGCAGCATAAATTTGGTATTGGCCGGGAAGGTAACGGCAATATATTGGAGAGGTTTGGCCCTTCGCCCATATAACTGTGCTGTGTTTCAGCTCACTGCCGGCTCCAAGGCCAACAAATGCAGGTGAGCACCTAGCCTTTGGGTCACATAGCTGTTAGAAAGTGCTGTTGACTCTCGGTGGTTTGCCTTTTCTTTCATTCATCAGCCTGATGTAATGTTTCTGCATTTAGATCCTGCAGTCAGTTGGTGTGGAGCTGCAATCATCATTGTCAGCAGCTCGTGACCTGGATACTGTCATCGCAGCCCATCATCGGTACGTCGCCGCAATTCGCGAGCGATGTCTTCTGCATCCGAAGGTCGCTTTCATGCGTGCGACCATCTGCCGAGTGCTGAATCTGGCACTGACCTTCTGTGATCTCTGGGTTGGTGACACAGCTAGTCAGCCAAGGTTGGCTTTATGTCGGTTTTATGTTTATTTTCCCTTTTTTACATTTTTAATAGTCAGTTTTACAGAAAATTCATTATTCTTTTTAATTAGAAACTAAAAGTGAATGTCTGAGAAAATGCATAGCACAGATGCACCATCAGGCACAGTTAGAAAGTGTTCTTATGCACTTTGCTGCAGTCATCATATGGACTTTTTGCGATTATTGTTTTGCTAATGCTTATCATACATCATATCTAGTTTATAATGCTTTCTTGGAAGCTTAATGGCATAACAGTAGGGCGTCAGACTTAGGATTAAAAAGTCATGAGTTTGACTCTAGGGTTAGAACGATACTAGCATTGGAGTATTGGGTATTGCCCAATATTTGATAGTACTGGGTTGTATTTGGTACTGGGCAATACTTTTCTGGGCTGTGGTATCCAATACCAATACTGCCCAATCTGTATTGGCATTGGGTGTTGGTATTGGGTATTGGATACTGGGTAGCTTTTTTAGTATCACTCTAACCCTATTTGACTCTCAATTGGGTCATTATCAAGTGCACACTACTTGAATTAATGAGAACAGGCAAACAATCTCCATATATAACCAACCACTAAAATACACTCAGCCTTTTTCCCTCTAGCATAAGTAAATATCCAGAGTATCGGCCTGCCTGGCTGAGGTTAAGTTGCAGCACGTTTACTAGTCTTCGGTGGCAGGTGACGCCTTATGGCTCGGGGATGCTTTTGCCGTGAAGAGCTATACATACTTTTAACTTTTTTCTTTAATCTTATATGATTGTATTGTATGTTATGTGTAGTCTGGAAGCAACATCTGAGATGGAGATCGAGTTTGCGCGTTGCATTCAGTTCTTGTCGTCAATGATCAAGAAGGTTACACTACGAGGATCATTCCCACACTGTAAGTTTGAGATACCCACGCTGTAAGTTTGAGATACCTGCTGAAATTAGCGATTCGTCACAATGTGTAGTAAAATATTTGGTGACACACTGGCACTGCTGCACTGGCACTGGTCGAGTGGTCGTTTTTTGCAATGACAGTGACAATGACGTAATCTATGTGCAGTACCATGGGTGAAATTGTTTCACTCCAGCGGCATCAGGGGTTGAAGTTGCAGTTTACATACAAACACTACAATTTTTTGACGCAATTCCGAAGACAGTTGCGAATTTCCAACAGACGAGATTATGGATGCTTGAAATTTCAATTTAATTTTTTCAAAATGGGGGTTTCAGCCCCAGCTCTAGCATTTTGGATGAAAATTTTGAGATGAAAATCTTCAGACAAATAGAAGATTTTCTAACAATTTTTCGACAGCCTAAAATTTAGGGGATGCAGTTGCCTCCCCCCTTTGCCACGACGCCACTGACTTACTTACTTGAGCCTCAATTGTTATATTAAGCTAGAAGAAGTGAAGTGCTTGATGTTTTTGCAACAAAAAGGCGTGGCTTATATTTTGTGTTGTAAACATATGTCATTTGTTTGAAATGAATGCTTGTTTCATAATTATACATCGAGTAACTTGTAGTTTAACCAGTCTCGGACTTGTATGGTGCACAGGCATGGTAGTTCTCTATCTTTAGAATTTCTTGCTTTTCTCCAAAAGACCACACTTTCAGGACTCGGCCTTTAAACGGTCAAACGTATATGCTTTTCAGTTTGTATGTTGTGTTACACTGGAAAATTAGCCTCTCTCTCCCTGCCTGTGCACGCATAATAGGATATCGAAGCTGAGCTTCTGGTGAAATGCAGTTTTGCATTGTCGTATGTTGTTTATGTTGCAGTGGAGCTGTTGGCATTTTCCCTGATCACGTGCAGTCAAATACCTCAGCCGCCGCCATCCAGACGCTAACATGTCATCAGATTTCACTCACTGGGACTGTTACTGCCAACAAGAGAGACAGTTATTGCAACTCCAAGCTGCTTTTAGGCCTTTGCAGCAGAGCTGTATTTGTCAAATTTCTACTAGAGTGGGGGAAGATCAGAACGTTGACCTGACTTACGCAGTGCTGTGCTAGGGATGTGAACTGGAATTTATAAAATTAACAAGACACAAACGCATATAAATTGGCATTCTCGGACATTTTATGATATCCATATCAATGATAATGACAGCTGAATAATCGACAAAAATTCAGCTAAACACAGGGAATTAGGGACAGGGTTACAGGGGGTGGGGTGGAGTTGACGCCCCATACTTTTATGGACAGCACTTGTTCAGGGTTTAACCCCCCTATTTAACCCTTGCCTGGCAAATACAGCCTAGCACTGCATTTAGATAAGGCAGCCATGCACACGATGATGCGATGATGATGGTAGCAGATATCACAAGAACCGATGCAGGCAGCTAGGCAGCTTTATGCTTGGTGTTTGATGTCAACTGGTGAAAGACGCTTACAGCTAGAAAATCTGCCACTGCCGCCATGACTTGCTAGCAATTAGCCTACTGATTTTGAACATCGGTTTAAAATCTTTTTTATACTGCCGAGTGTTTTCAGCGTTCACAGAATAAGGTTACCGTGAAAGCCATATTTACATGAACGATGCGTTTTTTAGGTTCTGACTAGTTATTTGTAGCAAAAAAGAGTACCCGGACCCGGTTCCAAAATTTATTACCCAATTCCAAATCCGAGTAATTTATACCCGTTTTTGCATCCAACACTGACAAAATCAGTGAAAAATCGCACTTCTTGTGACCTTTGTAGTGAAGTTCTACATTAGAAAGAAAATTCAGCTTCATGCAGTTTCGTTGATGGATGTTAGCATAGCATATCATCAGTTGAGTGGTAAAAGTGCATAAACGCCCTTATGCACTTTTTGCAGTTTTTATATCACCGTCTGCAGAAAATGCCTCGAATTTAGTGATAAAACTAAAAACGTAATATTCGAAACCGTTGCTGAGATATAAGCATTCAAAGTTTATGCATAAATAAATTAGCTCTTATGTCGGGCGGTAAAAGTTCATAACTAACTAAAAGAAATGCATAAGTGAATTAACTCTCTTGATCTGAGATCGATGCACACTGGAAGAAGTGCATAAGTAAATTAAGTATCTGAAGCTAAGATCAATGCACACTCAAAGAAGTGCATAAATGACAAAATTCACATAACATTGACACGCTTTGCAAAAAACTTTGCTAATTTCAAATAACTGTCACAAAAACTGTTTATTTCTGTAAAAACTAAAAGTCTGTGCTAACCAACAAACAAATAAAAGCGTTAAAGTAATAGTATACCTACCAGTGGATAGTAACAGTGTGATTTGTATGAAAACTTTCAATGTTGTTTTTCTCAAAACTATAGAAACGCCACTTATGCATTTTTACCACTCAACGGACGATATTTGGTACTGTAAACACAGTATTGACGTTTTATACAAAGAACCTAGCTTTGTGAAAAATATTCGTTTATTCAGGTATGTACGCATCATTGAACTGTCGTTTTTCCTCATTTACATGAAAGTTGAAACCAGGTCCGGGTACCCGAGTAATTGCAACCGGGTACCTGGTTCCTAAAACAGGTAATGCTGCAAATCACTAGTTTTGACATTCAGTTATTATTATATCGCCACTTTGACTTTTCACTGAAAACTGGTACACCGCTTACTCCTGCTCTGGGCAACCTTCAAACCAATTAAAAAAAATTTTGTTCTACTGTCTTCGAGTTAGAATGCCGTACGTGACAGAGAGACGGACGGACGGACGAGCAAGACCCGTAGTGTGGCTGCTTTGGTCGGCCACACAACACAAGAAGACAGAGATTAATGCGTCTCTTATTCATAGGCCTATGTTTAGATGACACGTACAGTACTGCAAGTGTTAGTGTTAGAGCTTCAGCAAAATTAGATTAGAAAGTAAACGTGTCTTTGAAACAGTAACTAATGAGCTACGATATATGGACTCATCAAATTACAACCTCTTTTGTTTACAGATTAGTTTGTTGTGTATTAAAGATGGTGATACTGTCTTGATATTTGATTATCGGTCTCGGAACCACACCCAGTCGCGCAGTCAGTGACACTACTCACAAGACCACTGCGATACAGCTGGCAAACGTACATGTAGCCTTGATTATTGAGAGATCGACTACATAGATGGATCTTTGTAGGCCTACTATCTGAAAATTGCGACCTGTTGTGCACCAGTTAATTTTACTGAGTTTAATTACCGGTAACTGTTTTCAAGTAGTTATATTTTGTGATTGTTTTGATACGAACATTCCAAAACGAGAAGCCCAGCTGTAAGGTCATCCAAGGTCAATGATTTTTGTGTCATGTGAAAGGGCTTATGCGACTTTCTATTAGTGATTAATAGCAACTTTCGTTCTATTTCTCACCGTTTCTGAAATACTACGTACCGTTTAGCCACGATAGCGCGTACTGACCGTCAACGTTAACCAAGGTCGATGATTATTATCTCATCTGAAAGGGCTTGTGTGACTTCCTATTAGTGCTCAATAGCAATCTTGGACCTATCTCTCACGGTCTCAGCGTTTCCGAGATACGGCCAGTTTTCGGTTGAAAACGCACATTTTTCTCATTCCACCATACCACTCCAAATTTAAATATGTTTCCCTTGCACTACATTGCCCAAATTTTGCATGCCTAGGTTTATGACACAGGGCTGATAATACATGTAAAAAGTTTTCTGGTAAGACCTATCGTTTAGCCACAATGCATTCCTGACAGTCGACAGACGAAGGGCCAACCTTTTAGCTTATAACTTAACGGTCGGCTCAAAAAGATAAGGAGAGTGGGACGCCGTCTTCTACACATTTGGAACGATAGCCTACATTTCTTTCTCATAAGAAATCAAGAACATAGCCTAGTTCAATTCGTTTGACTGATTTAAAATTAAAAGTAGTTCAAATTACAGCCACTCAGTGCCTACGTCCGTTGCAGCGTATTTTCTAATTAAAATTGTGACGTTAACTTCTATGGTTTGTTATCGTCATCAATTACGTCACACAACGTTGTTTACAAATTTCACGTAATATAAGCATTGTATTGAGATTTACGATTACGAATGATTCTTTAAACTTTATTGCGAATTTATTAAGAGTTCAACAATGAATGGTTCTTCGCCGGTTAGTCTAACCTTTTTATTGTGGGATTTGGTTACACTTGTCATCGTATATTAAAGCCTAAACTCGCAATTTAAACTTAGCCACTTCCGAAACAAGTGTTGATTTTACAGGGTCAAATTAAACAAGTCGCCTACCAGATATATGCGTTTATTCCGAAGCCGTGCATGGGCTTACATTATTCGGCGAAATGCTACACGATATTTTGGTATAATGTGTGAAAAGAATCGTGTTATAGTGTAGGACAAAGAATCGAGAGCTGGTAGACGATTTTTTACTATATAGGCCTATGCAGATAATAGCAGCTAAAGATAAACCTCATGATGAGGCTGTGCGTTCAGCTTTCGATGGTCTATTACACATTCACACAACGAACGCAGCTGACGCAACGGCCAATTAAAACTCAAGGATAGAAGCGTCCGCTGCGCATGTTGCGTTCGCGTTGCGTTCGCGTTGCGTTGGGTGAAAATCACGCTTCAGGCGACTGGCGACCTGCTACGGACCTTTCTACGGACACCTTTTTCCAAAATAGGGGGTCCTGACTCCAGTAGCGGTTCTAGCCTGAAGCTGGGAGTGACGCGGCACCCCCAGATTTTGGCTCAGCACCCCTAGTTTAGTGCGCGTAACTCACTGGCCAATGGGAATTTAAGTAAAGGTCATCCTGTTCAACGCGGTTCGGGTGGAGCATTGCACCTCCAGATTTTCAAGGCTAGAACCGCCAGTGCTTGACTGAGGCTGACTCCCAAAAATTGCGTGGTAGGCTACAATACAGTCAAACTGTATCAGCGCAAAGGTTACTATTAACAAGCTACTGACATTTACAAATTGTCCTGTCTAGTGCTCCCATTACCGGCCCTTCTCTTCCCTATAAACAGGGGTGCTGACCTTCGGACATCAGCGTACGGTCGGCCTTTACTAGCGACAGCTGGGGTTCTTGTTGAGGTTTTACGTCCACTGTTCTTGACTTTAGATATTTTGAGCGGAAAATTGGCACACCTGCCTTGGATAACGTGTAGACCAGTCTTTTTGCGCTTTTCGTTTTCTAGTTAGGAGCCAGCCAGTATGCTGAGTAGGCCTACGGGATAGACGGATGGGCGGAGAGACCGACCGACGTGGAGAATGCAAAATGCGGCCATGTAGGCCTTACTAGACGTTCATGAAATATTATAAAGAGAGTGTTATGAACCTGGTGAATGAGAGCAGTCGGTTAAGTAGTGGTAGTACTAGTGGTATATGGTCAACATCATCATCGTTTACTCAACTGGACATTTGGGCAGAGCCCAACGTGAGTCCGCCCGTAAGTCCAGTTGGGGGAAAATTTATTAAACTAAGTTGACAAATGCAACTTGTACAAACAGATAGATATATTACGCAGATAGCGTAGGCCAGTTGCCAGGTATCAGTGTCGTTATCATTATGCAATTTTTACGCGGTTTGTTGAAGAATCCGCGACTTCAGCCGATGAAGAAAAAGCCGAGAACTCTGAAGAAGAAACAACTTGATGAACTCAAGCATGAAATCGAAATGGTTATTATTTTTATTGTCTATGCTTGAAATTATCAGATAAAATAGTTATATTGGCTACTGAATACTGGTCATTTGAATGTCACTATAGACCTTATTAGCCTAATGCGACTAAAACGGCATTGATTTCCTGCTGACGTGAAGCGCGCACGCGACAGTTTACATAATTTACGGTGAGGACCTATGATTATAACTGATGTTGATGTAGAATTTGTTTTGCTATTTTACCAGCAACAGTACTTTATTCTGACCGTAAATTGTCATATTAGTGTGTTCGTGCACGCGATTCAACGACCAAAGTGTATGTAGGCTCACAGAGGCGTCGTGGGTTAGGCCTGAAAAGTACCGGTACGCGGGGTAGGAAGTTGCAATTTTCCGACGAACACTGTGAATATTGGACAGAATTCCAAAAATTGCATATTTTCGACAGAGGAAATTATGTTTGCTACATGTTTTAATTTTGACCTCACATTGCTCACAAATGCGGGTTTTCAGTCTCAGTTTTCTGAGATTTTCCGATTTCCGACAATTTTCCGTCTGATCCCCCTACCGTATGACGCCACTGTTTGCTGCTGTGGTGTGTTTTTTTCATAAACTCAGGACGAGCACAAGATATCAGTCGACGAACTGGTGGAAAGATTGGAAACTAGCTTAAACACTGTAAGTGATGTTCTGAAAGGTTTTTTTTTTATAAATCTGTGTCATCAAACTAAGACTCAACTAGATGGGCAAGCTTTGCTCATGGCTAAGTAGTAGGGAGCCTAGAGCCTACAATTCGGTGTACCCGGGCCATGCCTATGCATCATTTCGTGAATATACGAGGGGCCGGGGTTATGTCCGGAGAATTTTGTCCTGGGAGATTATGTCCCGGGGGATTTTGTTTGTTTTACGCCTACCCAGAAAATGTGTTTGGGGATTTTCTTCTGGGGATTAGGCCCTACGTCCGCGGATTATGTTTATGGGGATTTTGCCAAATTAACCTTTCCTGAAAATTTCAGGCAAATCCGTCTGTAACTTTTTCGTAATTCTGATTAAACTTTTTGCTTTATCGGGCATCGGTGAAAAAAAATCCCATGTTCACTCTTGCTGTTTGGTCTTGCGTTTTCAGTTGCCGCGTTACCTGTGATTGTGGACAGGGACTGTCTGAAGAGAAAGCAGCTGAGCGACTGTTGAGGAACGGACTGAACGAACTGACACCTCCAGTCACTACCTCGGAGTGGGTCAAGTTTGGTCGGACTTTGGTCGGCGGTTTCGCGCTGCTGCTGTGGGCCGGAGCGTTCCTCTGTTGCTTCGCCTACATCATACAGCTTATACAGTTCGGCGGCTCCAACGTGCCGCAGGACTACGTTCGTAGCTTCTTTGGGGTCGTCCATAAATGACGTCACGCTCCGAGGGGGAAAGGGAGTTTACATTATTGTGACGACGTGTGACGTAGGGGAGGGGGGTTAAAGGAAGTGTGACGTCACACGCGTCACATCTGTGAAAAGGCACAACAGACAGCCAAATTCATGTTGCCAACTCGCCGTATGTGTCAGGTCGAGGAACATTTGGGAACACTGTGCTTAATTTCACACAATTTTATGCGTTAAATTGACAGTAGACAATTTTGATAGTGGATATAATTTTATATATTAGAATTAGGATATGCTGAAACTCATCTCTGTACTCTACACTACAGGCTGCCGGGGGGTAGACGTTTGTGACGTCATATTTGAAGGGGGTCCAGGGAAGTGTGACAAAGGGGGGAATGGGGTAATTTTTTTCTTAAAGTCGCGTGACGTCATTTATAGACGGCCCCTTTATACGTATATCAACCTTTATTCACCAGAATATTTCGGTAGGAAACCGCCAAACACACAGAGACAGACAGACAATTAAGAAGACGGACCATATCATAGGAGATCCAGACAGACTGATAGAGAACAATCAGTGAAAAACAGTGTCTTTAGTAACGTCTTTCAGCTCGGCCTTAATAACTTTGTGTATCGTTTATTGATGTAAATTTTTTATAGATTTTTTTATTTATGTAAGTCTATTTATTTATTTATTTTTATTTTATTTATTGTTTATGTATTTAATTTCTACCGTATTTTGTATTATGTTTTGGTGTAATCCGCATTCGCAGCTTTTGGCCCAAAACGTTAATTCATAAGTTTTTCATAAATACGTCAAATATTGATTTATTTTATCAATTATTTTACCGTTGTACTCAGAATAAATTTGCAATTAGGTGGTCGTTAAAGATTTTGTCAGACCCCAAACGTGTCGCTACACTACGTTGTGAAATGCAGACGGCCACAAGGTAACTCTCAGCAGTCTGCAGCTGAATATCTTTTATGAAATAATATTTGATTTTGATGAAGTTATAAATGTATGAAAGTTACAGGGGAGGGCTTATCTTTTATATAACACAAGCTACATCAGCAGCAGCATGATCTTGAGACGTGACGTTGGTGCGCGGCTGTCTGCATTGTTTGTTTGTGCATTGTGCTGATGTCAGTTGTGGCTCGGTATCGTGTTGGCCGCCGTCGTCGTCGTCACTGGTCTCTTCCAATACTACCAAGATTCGAAGAGCTCAAAGATTATGAAGGCGTTCGAGAATCTGGTTCCGCGCGTAAGTTCCGTTTTCAACAGTGTCATCCGCGTGTAGGCCTACATATTTTGACTTGGCAACTCGCGGAGTCTGTTTCCTCTAGAGCTTTCTCCGCAGGGTGGGTACAGGCAGGTTCAAGGCTAGCATTTCAAAGGCCAAGGCCATTGTTGTTCAAAACTAAGGCCAGCGTCACGATTTTTTGGTCCTCGACGACTGTTTTCGAACAAGGACTCCATCTCAATTTCTCATGACGAGTTCTTTGCGTCTTAAGCATGGCAGAAGTGAATGTTTGATGTACTGTTATAGTTTATTTGTATAGTTTGCGCGCGTGAAGCGTGACGGTCAGCTGCATTCAGTGAACGCTAACGAGCTAGTGATCGGTGACGTCATCACAGTCAAATCCGGCGACCAAGTACCCGCAGACATGCGCATTATCTCCGCCGCTGGATTCAAGGTCGTTCTTCTATAACATACAGTTCTGCAGTTAATAAGTTATACACATAGAACCTTTATAGTTAGCTAATGATTTTGTTGACGTTTCGACAACCGCTGCTGCCTTTTTCGAAATGACTATCCACAAAATACATTTGCAAACTTTTTTTTATTTTTAACGTTTTTTTATCTAGAAAACGCTGAAAAATTGGTGCGAAAATGACAAAAACTAAAGATATTTATAGCAAAAAGCAACTGTATTATACAAGCAAACGAGAGTACACAGACTTAGAACGTATTCTGTTGCATTGCACTGACTGCAGGTGGATAATGCATCGCTTACTGGCGAGTCTGAGCCTCAGAGTAGAACTCCAGACTTCACCAACGAGAATCCACTGGAAACCAGAAATCTTGCGTTCTTCTCAACAAATGCTGTCGAAGTTAAGTAGGCCTACTCTGCACTGCACTGCCTGTTTAGTGCTGATGAACGTCGAAATGAGCAAGAAGGTTACTCAGTCAGTCAGTCAGTCTGTCAATGTATTTGTAACCAGTCAGTAGGGTTGCCTTGACTTGTTTAATTGTGTATGCTCACAAGTGGACTTTCAAATTAAAATTCAGAATAAGTGCCGTGAGTGTTGTGTGTGCAAACGACCGCATTTCGTGTCAGCACTGATTGCTTTAGCGCAAGCACTTTCACCTTTATCTATGTTACCCATTTTCTTCGTATCGTACGCTGTCTGTCTTCCTGTCAGTTGTCTATTGCTTGTCACATTCGCGCACCCTGCTTAAGTCGTTCGACAGATTCAAATGCCATTTGGCAGGGAAGGGAAGATTTCCAGTTGCACCAGGGGGCAGCACTGATCAGCGATTTCGCGTCGTACCGAATTACGTCGTCAGTCACTTGCTGCAGGTGAAGCGGTGGGTATCGTGGTGCGCGTTGGTGACGACACTCTGATGGGTCGGATCGCATTCCTGGCGTCAGGACTCAAGCAGGACGTGACTCCGATCGGTCGTGAGATCCACCGTTTCATCCACCTCATCTCGATCTTCGCCGTCTGTCTGGGAATCGTTTTCTTCATCATCGCTCTGGCACTCGGCTACTACTGGCTCGACGCCGTCATCTTTCTCATCGGAATCATTGTCGCTAACGTGCCCGAGGGTCTTCTCTGCACGGTCACCGTAAGATGCGTCTCATCGCACATCTACTGGTTTTGGAATTCGGTGAAAATCACGGCCCGCGTTCTTGCAGTTTAATCGAAAGCAGTCAGAATTTGATATCAGTGCATGTTATGCAGCTGCTTTCGGCATTGTTGATGCAGAATCTTGTGTCTTTCTGACTTTCGGTTGATACGCTGATATTATACTCCTGGGCCCTGGCCGTAAATTTGAACCATTGGGTGTGATGGTATCTTTACAGCTGTCTAGGTGCGAATTTGCTGGAGTGTATCGCTAAAAGAATTTTGACTATAATGTCTGTAATTCATGCACTTTGACAAAAACGTATGGGCTTACATACACTGTACTTTTTTGTCGGGCGTGTGTTTGTGTGCTTGTGTTTGTCTGTCTGTCCGTCTGTAGGTGTGTCTGACGTGTGCGGCCAAGCGCATGGCCGGCAAGAACTGTCTGGTAAAGAACCTTGAGGCGGTCGAAACGCTGGGCTCAACATCAACAATTTGCTCGGACAAGACCGGAACCTTGACTCAGAACAGGATGACCGTCTCTCATCTTTGGTTCAGTGACGACATTCACGTCTCTGATCTCAGCGATGACCAGTCCAGTATGTTCGCATTACAGCTCTTGCCCGTCCGTTTATCCATCACCCGACTTTCATGACTTTGACTTTGACCGCTGAACCACAAAACCACATATGAATCCAGTATGTCCAATAACGTCTGTCTGCAGCTTTAGTATTTACGGCCCTCCTAACAACTTCGTTATTTGTCACTTAGGCTGCATTCAACCTCCTCCTCCCATAAAAAATGTTGAGATGAGTAGTTGAGTGTGACATAGTGTGCGCTTTGTGCAGACAGTATACTTATGACCCAAGAGAGTGTCAGGCTGGCGTTAATGCATGTTACATTGTAGTCGTACTGACTTAGCGAGTAAATCAGTCTGGCCGTCTCACCCTGCTTGTGTTTGTGCTGCAGACAATACATATGACCGGGCGGACAGCGTGTGGCTGGCGTTGATGCGGGTCGCAATGCTCTGCAGTCGCACTGAATTCAAGGCCGGCGAAGAACATCACCCTGTTCTCAAACGGTTCGTTCTTTTGATCTCACATTCTGTGACGTGCATAATGGTCGACAGCGTGATGACGTGGTGTAATGGTCAACAAGTTGTGTTCAGGTTTTCAGGGTCAGCGGATCGAATGGCTTTGTTAGAACTTTTCATATTAATAGATAGGTAGATATATGGGTGAGGAGTACATTACATTGGTCACATCTACAATTCTTGTCAGCTTTACAGTAGTGCCCCATTAGGCCTACATGATAAAAGACCATTGATGCATTAGGGCGTTCGTAGCACAAAGTACATAGTGGCAACATTTATAGTCGATCGTAGACAATGTTTAAAAGTATCAGAGAATAGAAATGTTTTGAGTTGTCGTTTGAAGGCTGTCTGGGTTTGATTCGGGTCGACTTGGACGGGTCAATTTAAGCAAACATCGAGCAGATATCGAGCAAACGTCGAGCAAACATCGAGCCAGCTCGTCGAGCCAGCTTCATCGTGTAAACGGGGTATTAGTGGCTCCTGCAAGCGGGGCGGCCGGACCTGCGTAAGAAAAACGTCGCTCAGCAAACTTGGTACTTAGTACGCAGCCGTGGGAGAACGTATAGTCGGTTTCTGTCGTGTGACGGTGTGCAGAGAATGTCTCGGTGATGCATCTGAAGCGGCTTTGCTGCGCTTTGCTGAACTAGCACACGGCGACGTCATGACCCACCGCTCCCGCCAGAGGAAAGTCTTCGAAATACCCTTCAACTCGACCAATAAATTCCAGGTATACAGCCGATATTATATGACAGAAATCCCAGAAAACTAAACGTCATTTATTGCGCGACCGTTCTAACAGGCTGAATTACGGGTTTTGTTCTTCCGTCCGTCTTTCAGTCTGTAGGCCCTACGTCTGTTTGTCTTGTACAGGCTCCTAGCTCGAAAATAAAAAAAAAACAATCTCAGGAAAAGAACAAAACTGGCGTGAACGTTCTTCAAAGCATGAGTAACAGGTGTGTCAGGGTTAGGGTTAGGGTTGCGCAGTGCATTGTATAGTTAGACGGACGGACGGCCGCATATTATGTGATGCAGATCAGCAGACAAGGGAACATTAGAACATAATATATAGGACTGTCAGAATTATGCGATAATAGTTGAGATGTGATGCGCTGTGTTGTTGGTTTGCGATCTGACGGCAGCTGTCAATTCATCTGTTGGATGGTCAGCAAGATGACAGCGCAAGTCATATGATACTGATGAAAGGAGCTCCGGAGCGCATCATCGAGCGTTGTTCTACAATCTACGTCGACGGATCCAACGTGCCGCTAACTGACGAATGGCTAAACAAGTTGGTATAGCTACCACAAACCTATACCTGCAGGATAGCGCGTAAACAGTGCTTTACCTTTGAAAATGGCTACCATGGCTCAGTGGTTAGGGCGTTGGATTCGTGCCGGAGGCGTCGCTGGTTCGACTTCCGGCCAGTCCTCTATCAGGTAACAACTCTGGGCAAGTTTTTCACATCTGTACGAGCCCGTGTAGGTCAGGCCCGTCGAGAACTACAGCGGGGCACGGAGAAATATTCTCGCGGGGTCCCCAAGCATTTTCGCGGGGCCCTTCTCAGCCCTCTGGAAAAACTTTTTTTGAATGTTTTTAAATGATGCATATATTTTGAGCGACAGCGGGGCCCCCAAACGTCGCGGGGCCCTGGGTGATTTCCCCCTACCCCATTCTTGCGACGTGCCTGGCGTAGGTGCACGTGGTCTAATAGTTGGTTTCGGCTCGAAACTTTCAGATTACGATTCGATTTTCACCGCGTGTCATTTGCAAGCAACATTAAGCAAGTTGCTAACCTGCTGTGTGTTTAGGTCGACTCAGCCTCTTACCCTCAACGGGGTGGAAAATAAGTAGTACATTACGGGCTACAGGGCGAAGAGCTAGTGCGGCTGATTGGGGGGTGGTAAGTCTGCTAGCTGCAAACCGCGGGTCCAGTTATTCGCTGACGCGCGAGCAATGGATAACCGCATAGTGCACGGTGACTTCATTAGCTCATGCCAATCAGCTTCGGAGATTGTAAAGCGATTCTGTGCCAGTATTATGTTTTGAATAATTCTGTAAAACATTGGTTTATTTAAATAATTTTTGGCACGCAACATCGCGGAGAAACTTGACGAAACTAACTACAATTTTGCTCCTCTCGCTTCAATACTGTTGTCGCGCTACTTTGTGAAATGCAAAAGTCATAATTTGGCCGTTATACGAGGGTCATTCTAAAAGTTCTCGGCTTCGACATACTAGTCATATTAGTATTACATATGTCATATATTTTTACAATCTATGCATCAGTGAAACGTACATCTTTTGTGAACTCTAATATTAGAGTTTGTTGCTGATATGACGTCATTGTCATTTATGACGTTATATAGCTCTAAGCCGAAACGATTTGGAGCGCTAACGCAACGAGCATAGAATCAGACTCACTGTTGCATGACAATTTTCTAGTCTGTGGGTGGATTTGTAAAAGTGGGGTTCCCTGGCATCTGATTGTGTGAAAGCCCTAACAGATATGTACGTTTGTGAATTTCTCATTTGAATTGGTGAATATAGGATAGCCTACATCTATGCTGATCGCAAATAAGAACATTTCAGTCCATTACGATGCCACATCCATATTTGATGGTATCAGTCGAACCTTATTAACAATTTGACAATAATGATTTCAGTTGTGTTAACGAAATACTAACCAAGATTTAACTTGTTACGTGGGGCCCTGGTGTGCACGGGGGCTTGGAAGTTAGGTAAGCCCCACGTGCCTTCCCCTAAATTCCGCTCCATATTGCAATCCAGTGCAAAAGTCTACAATTAACCAGCCGGCTGTTTGTGACTGTGACTTCGTACACCAAGACCATGCAGTAATGATCTGAGCCCCAGTGACTATTATCTGTTTTAAAATCTGAAATTTCATCCTCGATGATTAACGACCTGGCTGTTTGCGTTGTCGCTGTGAATCGTTTCTATTTACTGCTGTGACGTCATAAATTAAAATGACGTCATATCCGCAACGGACGCATTAAAGTCCGTATAAGGATGTACATTTCACTGATGTATAGTTTGTGGAAAATATTATTGTCCCACTTATGGGATGACTTTCGTATTTTAGGACGTTATTCAAAACATAATACTGGCACATTTTTTCTAAGACGCGGTGTAGTTAATAGAGCATTCAGCTGGCCGTGTGGCTGACGGGACAGGTTTCAGTCGGCCTACGAGACTCTGGGTGGACTGGGCGAGCGCGTGCTCGGTTTCTGCGACAAGCACATCAAAGACTACGCGGTCGATTACGCCTTCGACGCCGGGTCGGACCCCGGGATGTCGGACGCTAACTTCCCGATGACTGGACTGCGGTTCGTCGGCTTCATCTCGCTCATTGACCCGCCCAGGCCCAACGTACCTGCCGCCGTCAACAAGTGCCGACAGGCTAGTCACGTGATTCACGCTAACGAAAACGAAAACAAAAATTGCTGATAAGTGGATGATGTCATGAAAAACATGCTGTTTTGTTTTAGGCAGTTTCAAGCGTGCACAAAGCTGCCTAAAACAAAATCACATTTGAGTTAGTTAGTTTCAGTTTTATACATACATGTAGGCCCCCTAAGGATACTAAGAAAGAAAAATTCTAAACTAAAACGACAAACGCAAAAGTTTACTACAACACAAGCGTTGCAGTTATAGTAGGCCCATGATACGTCAGTAGTGCGAATCAACAAAACACACATTTGGTTTTGTTAGATCGTCAGGCTGTTGCTGTTTTACTTTTTATGATAAATGACGATTTTAGTTTTTATGGTTTCGCTTTCTGGTTTCATAGCTTATGAAACCAGAAAGTGAAATCATAAAAACTAAACTTACCGTACGTTGAAAGTAAAACTGAACTGAAGCTAACAGTAGGTGAAAACTGAAACTGAAACTAAAACTATGCAGCAGATGAAAACGAAAACGGAAATGTAACTGTTGGACGCGCGCATGCATACAGGCGGGCATCAGGGTGGCGATGGTGACGGGAGACCACCCAACGACGGCGAAGGCGATTGCTCGTATCATTGGACTTATCTCGGAGGACTCTGTGACGCCGGATGAACTGGAGAATCTGCAGGTCACAGCACCGGATGAGGCCTCACGCAGGTCTCACAACTCGTGGTTTCACTCACGCCTCCTGGAAAGTCCTGATTTTTTCTTGGTTTCCAGGCTCGGGGAAAGAACATGGAAAATAAGTTTGGTCTTGGAAAGTCCCGAAAAATGACTATCCTAGATAGTTGATAAATTTACAGGGGGTTCAACATAAGCCTCGCACTTACTTACTTTGTGCATTGGATACACTTTGTAATTTGTATGCGCAGTTAGTATAGTAGTGATCACTTTTTAGTCTTTATAACGGACATTGCCACTGCAAATTTCGACATAAATCCGACAGACGGTTGCACATTTTCGACAGAAGAGATTATGGATGCTCATAATTTTAACCCAAGATGTTGCATTTTTGGACAAATTTTTTTGAGAAGATTAAAATTTTACGACAATTTTTAGACAACCCGAAATTTAGGGCGGAAAGTTAGTTGCTTCTTTTGTGACTTCGTCTCTGCCGTGACGCCAGTAGGCCTACTGTTGATGCTGACAGACATGCAGTTGCACGCGTCATCGCGGGCGGCGAGCTCAAGACGATGACAGACGAGGAGTTTGACGCAATCATCACACACTACTCGGAGCTGGTGTTTGCGCGCACGTCACCTCAGCAGAAGCTGGTCATAGTCGAGGGATTTCAGCGCCACGGGCTGGTCGTCGCAGTCACCGGAGACGGCGTCAACGATTCACCCGCGCTCAAGAAAGCGGACATCGGTAAGGTGATACCCACGCATTATAGCTCGACAATTCGCATTTTACGAATTTTAAAAATTTAGCAAAAGAAATATCGCGATTTTTTTCGCGAATTTTAAAATGCGGAACCACAGAGCATGATATGCGTGACGACATATTTTATCATATCGCTTGCTGCTTTGCTGGTGGTGGTCTGCCCGTGTCATGCTTGTTATGATGTCAACTGTGCTGTTCTTGATGACTGCACGGAAACCGAAGTCTAAGGCACAGATTCTTAAAAAGGTTATTTTTTTTTAAAATAACGTCGACAAGCGTTTTCCAATTTTCTCTCCTGAAACGCTTCTTGGACGCTTAGGCCTACAATTTAGTTTAAATTTGTTATCTTTGCCAATGATATAAACTCATTGATAGGCGTGTAGCATACGTGTATTATCATTGCGGCTGTAGGAATAGCGATGGGCATAACGGGCTCGGACGTCAGTAAACAAGCGGCTGATATGATACTACTCGACGACAACTTCGCTTCCATCGTCACAGGCGTCGAGGAAGGTGAGACGCGATTAGGTCTAATGAATGACCAGTGCATGCTTACTCGCTGTTAACAGGTTGGATCAGACTATAGGTCTTCATTGGAACTACTTCAAAGCTACGGAGCGTCACCTGCCATATTGGATCATGCAGTGTTACGTGCCATAAGACACAGATAAACGTGCCCTGCCTTAGCCTCAGCTAGACAGGCCATACTTGATTTACCTTTCGAGCAGGGATGGAAGGCTGAGTTGATCTGGGTAGTTGATTACGTACCGGACCGATGTGGTTTATCTGACAGCCGACTATCGCCCATTTAAGTAGAAAAGACTTGTTAAGTTGATAGCCACTCGACTTGGAGTCGAACGCGCGACCTCCTGATCGTATTCCGACGCATTACCGTTACGCCACAAAGTCGCTCGAACTCTATACCAGTTTGTAGCTGCGGCGCTGGTTTGTTCTATTGCAATTTGCAATAAAGCTTTGAGAACAAAACCACCTTTAGCCAGCTGAATTAGCCAAAAAGTAAAAAAGTAACTCAAACATCGACTTAAGTACAAATAAAAGTAGCTTGACAAGAAAACTACTGATGAAAGTACGAAGTAAAAATTTCTACTGTTTCGTTTTCATAACATAATTTATGGCGCTTTTATAAGATATACTTTGATTGATTGTAGGTGCATGGTGGTTTGGCTTTGTTGGTGAAGTCGTTGGTCGCATTGACGAAGCTAATCAACGCCGGGCCCGGTTAGTACTTGGATGGGTGACCGTTAGCAGGTGGGTAAACCATGTCGGTATAATGTAGCAGTCAGCCAAATCGACTCCTCCTAGTTATTGGTCCGTGGGTAGGCACAATGAGTACCAGCGATAGCTGAGACGTAAACAGGCACTCGCAGTCTCACAGTGTAAACTGGTGTTTGGCTTAGGGTTAAGGAAACGGAGATCAGCGCCACCATTGGTCTTATGGCTTTCGAATGACTTTAATACGTATTTTTACGATTGATATTTGTGTCGTGCCGGTGCGGCCTGCAGGACGGCGCATCTTCGACAACCTGCGCAAGTCTATCGCGTACACGCTCACAAGCAACATCCCCGAGATGGCGCCGTTCCTGCTGTACGTGCTCATTGGCATTCCGCTGCCGCTTGGCACAGTCACGATCCTGTGTATCGACCTCGGCACTGACATCGTGCCCGCCGTCTCATTCGCTTACGAGGAGGCCGACTTCGACATCATGACGCGCAAGCCGCGCGATCCTAAACGAGACCGTCTCGTCTCCGTCACGTACGCTTACCTTGTAATAATAATAATAATAACTTAACTTAATTCACTTAACGTTGACAAGTGTGAGCTTATTGCTCACGATGACGTTGTGGTCAATGACGCTGTGTTGCAGTCCTTCAACCATGTAAAGATTGAGGATGCCAATCTGCTAGGAGCGCCTCTCTTTCCTGGTCCAGCACTCGACAGGGCATGGAACAAACGTTGCGACGACCTCGCCAGAGCAGTTGGCAGACTGAGCGCCATTAACTCTCAGGATGCTTTGATACTTTTGAGGTCATCTTTTAGTGCTCCAAAAGTTCTTCATCTTTTGAGATGCTCTCCATCAGTCGGCCACAACTCT
>Ga0209367_1000188_pt1 | contig 50288 bp, 21 predicted proteins | sample WorMetLIZISLAND2_FD_187412 | JGI IMG/M metagenome (GOLD analysis project Ga0209367, IMG submission 187412) | Marine gutless worms symbiont microbial communities from Max Planck institute for Marine Microbiology, Germany - Olavius geniculatus... ... | reverse complement strand
AAGCAGCGCGCAGTTTTGCACGATGGTCAGACTGAATTTTATAATGCTGGTCCAAAATTTGCGGGGCCCTACCCAAAAAAATTTTAGGGGCCAAAAACATGCAAAATTTGGCCCGATTTCGGACGACTTCAAAGTTCGGCGGCGAATATCTCCGGAATGTATGAAGACGTTCAAAATCAGACAAGTGTTTGATCCACCACAATTCCTGCCACGTTAGGCGAAAAAAGTGCGGTGAACTTTGGTCCACTAATTATGGAAATCTCGATGTGGAATCATACCCACCCAAATAGACTTTTTCGGGATACCATATCTTGGCCCCTAGGGGGTGCTGCACTCCCAAATTTTTACACGCGCGATAGAGTGATTAACTCTTACTAGCGCACACCCCATCGGGGACATGGGTCCCCCTTACAATTTTTTCAAAGGGGGTCCAAAATTGGCTTAAAATTTTGTGTATCTGCACCTATAACTTTAAAAATAGAGGGATTAAGACCACGAAACTTTGCCATATGACGTGCCATATGGTGGGCATGATCACTAATGTACATATTTTCGGGGGCCCACGCCCTCAAAATTTGGGAGGGCAAGACCTCAAAATTTGGCACAATTTTGCACCAGTTGGGGGTTTAGCAAAACAAATGTGTGAACTTTGGTGCACTAACGAAAGAGTTATGGGCGTAGATGTTGACCTACCCTAAGTCGATAATGCACATTCTGTGTATGCTAATGCATTTGAGTTTGGGCATATGACTTTGCTACGTGCAGAATTTCACCCCCCCTCCATAAATTTTCCCCTAATCGGATTTAGGGCGCCGGGAGGACTCACGTTGGGCTTTGCCCCAAACTTCTAGTAATTAGTATGCACTCAAAAGAATTTTTAAATTTTGAAAATTTCAGGTTGTTTGTGAAATTTGAATTTCTTACAGGTTTTAAAATCTTTTTATCAGAGTAAAAACTTCTGTTTATTATGAAGTAGTTTTTCATCTAGTGTCACAAACTGCACTACTCTTTGGTTATTAGTTTTTTGTATTTCTTGAAATGCTGAAATTTGTGAGTTTTTTTTGCTCAGAAACCTGAATGCTGTTATCATATTATTGTATCATGTTACTGTAGGAAATCGTTGGTAATCTTGTGACCCACATTGGCAGTGGCTTTGCTAATGAGATTGAATCATCCCTTGACATATTGCTTGATCTTGTTGAACATCATACTCAGCAGATGGGACCATTTGCTGTTTTCGTGAAGGTCAGCTATGCTTTTTAACAGTTCAGTATTTAATTTACCTTCATCTGCTGTCAAAACACAGGCACAGTCGCTATTGTACCAGATACTGAACGTGCAAGGCAAATTATCTCTTTCTTTTTCTCTCTGGGGCCTAATTTACAAAACATCGTAAAATGGTCGTAAAATTGTCGTAAAATTCTCGCAACTTTGTCGTATTTTTGTCGTAAATCAACAAGTTATGTTGTCGTAAGATTGTCGTAAAAATGTCGTATCCGAATTTTCGAAGTTGATTTTACGACATCGTAATTCTCTCGCAATTTTGTCGTAACTTCGTAGTTGCTAAAAATAGCTAGCCAATCAACCGCCGTTACGTTACAGCATCAACCAATCACAATGCAGTGTCACTGAGCTAGCGGTGCATGGCGCTGCACGTCGATCGTCTGCTTCCGCCGTTGTCAACGCTTACCGATGTAAACAATAACAAGTGAATTGATTTTGCGGCGATTTCGCTGCCTGAAGTTACTGCAAACAAAATTTATACGTATTACGGCACTATGTGAGAAATATATACTAATGAAAAATCGAAATACTTACTACATGCGTGTGAGATGCTGTCGTATGACAGCTAATGAGGTGTCGTAAGTTTTGTCGTAACTTTTGTGGTAACTTTGTCGTACGACTTTTTGTAAATCGCATTTTATCGTACATTTGTTGTAAACCTTTCGCATGTCATAACATTGTCGTATATTTGTCGTGCAATCTTTTGTAAATTAGGCCCCTGTTCTGCGCCATGAACTTAGTGCCATTGGTGTCCATCACATATTTTACGAAATGTGTCCATTTTGTCCTGTCCATCGTCTACCTGTACAGTGTGCCAATATTCTTGTTGCTCCAGTCCATACTAGGTCGTCCATTTATCTTCTTTTTGGTCTCCCTATTGTTTTGCCGTCTGTGATGTCAGCATGATGTCATCAGCATTATGGTTACGTGTCTATCACAGTGCAGCACGGTAGTGCTGACGCTGCTGTAAGGGCGATGAGCGTTAAGTATAGGAAATGGCGTTGGGGGGGGGCCTGTAACTCCGAAACCCCTTAACCGATTTGCATAAAACTTGACATCAGTTATCTCGTCTCAGCCCAGTAGGTCTCGTCTCGGGTCTCGGGCCATTGCGTCTTGTCGAGACGTTTTGTGCAGGCACGCGCCGTGCTTACTGTAGCTGCAATTAGAGTGATACTAACCAGCATGACCAGCATTTGTGGCTTCGACATATTCATTTGAAGTGTTTTTTCTCTTTCATTTACTTATCTATCATAAAGCAGAATTATGCCATGTCAGTCTTTTTATCTGTCCCATTGCTATAGCATAGCAAGGGACAGATTATAAAATCACTTGAGTCTCTCTGTCATTCTGTCAGTCTGTCTGTAAACACTGATAACACTGTAAACACTGATAACTCCTTCCCCCATTTTACCCCAATTTTTTAAAAATTTGCATTATGGCGTATGGAGACTTCTAAGAAGTATAACTTGGTACCTGTAAAATATAATTGGGTGCTGTGTTTATCTACCCCCATATTTTTGGGGTCGGGCAATCTAATGGTGTTATTTAAATTTCTCCCCTATCAACTTCTGTTGCCATAGCAACCATTCAAAAGTTGCAGAATTTTGCATTACAGCCAATGGAGATTTCAAAGCCGTATAACTTGGTCCCCGTAAAAAAATAATTGCGCTGTTTGCACCTACCCCCTATTTTCAGGCCCGGGCTGTCCGAAAGTGTCATTAAAATTTCTCCTCTGCCAACCCCTGTTGCCATGGCAACGAATTTTGGGACGAAATTGACTGTAATTTGGCCCGCATGAAAGATAATTGCTAGCTGTTTTCACCTATCCCCTATTTTCAGGTCTTCGCTATCGGATGAAGAAGAAGAAGAAGATTCCGCATAGACCTAGGTCCGTTGCATGGGAGCTCATTTCCTTTACAGTGCTTTCAGCCGGCGAGGGCGAAGCTGGCGCGATGGTTCATCTGCCCGCAGGCAGTCACCCAACGCAGTGCTAAGCCCAATTAAGCTAGCATACAGCCCAAGTCGGCCGGATGGCCGGCTCAAGTTAACAGCCAGCACCTTTAACCGACTGGGTCAGTATACTAGCAGTCCTGGCCACAGGGGCTACTGTTGCGCAGAACTCGCCGTTTCTTCCTTAGCGATGGGCGTGACCACCACTAGTACTCATTTTACCATCCCACAGAGAGTAGAAGGCTGAGTCGACCTAGCTGGCAGGCTTCGCACCGAGATGGTTTACCTGCCCGCAGGCAGTCACCCATCACGATGCTAACCGGGCCCGGCGTAGAGTAACTTCGTCTCATCCGAAATGCATTACAAACTACGCCACGCCACCAGCCACCAACGCTATCGGATGGTATCATTTGAATTTCTCCCCTGACGACCCCTGTTGCCATGGCAACGAATTTTTTGACAAAAATTGACTACAACTCAGCCCTGGTGAAAAATAATTGCGTGCTGTTTTCACCTCCCCCGCTGTTTTTGGGCCTGGGGTGTTCGATGGTGTCATTTAAATTTCTCACTTGCCAACTCCTGTTGCCATGGCAAGGAGTTTTGGGGCAAAATTGACTATAACTCGGCCTCCGTGAAAGATAATTTCGCCCTCTTTGCATTTACCCCCTTTTACATAGCTGCTAGGCTATATAGCATGGCAGTGGGACAGATACCTCGTTACAGAACGTATTTCTACTTGTTTCGTCATAAAATGACCTAGTCGCAATGAAGATAAAGTGTATGATGTCAGAATAAATACTATCAGCCAAATGTAGACGACATATAATGTGCTGTAGTTTACTAATTTTAGTTGCTTTCAAATTGCGATAAACAATGGCTCGTGTCTACAGCCCTGCAGTTGCAATTCTTTATGGTGCAAGCCGTTAATTATTTACTGATAATTGTCAAAATAAATGGCAAAAACCCACAATATCACAAATAAAAAGTGCTTACCATGGTGCGAGTTAATTAATCTGTATAATTTTTTCGTTGTCAATGTGTTTTACCATATGTCACGGAAAATGTCTCGGCAAGACGTTGAAGCTCTCGAGACAAGACCGAGATGAGTCGTTGCAGCTTCCGAGACGCTGGCCGAGACCTTGAAGCTCCCGAGACTCTCAAAGCTTCAAGGTCTCGGCCAGCGTCTTGGAAGCTGCAACGTCTCACTCGGTCTCGTCTCGGACAAAATTTTGAACGTTTCGGTCTTGGAGACATGCGTCTCGTCTCGGTCTCGGCTCAGGAGGTCTTGTGCACATTCCTGGTAGTAGTAGTAATAGCAGGTAGTGGTGAAGACGGTACCCTCGGCTTTTCTGGCGATAGCTTGGCTTCTTGTTTACACATGATCTCTGTGTTGTCGATGCCAGGGTGTGCTGGACTACCTTGACAGTCTGGATATCTCTCAGATTCGCAAACTGTACTGCATGCTTTGCCGTCTGGCATTCTCGCCATCCAATGAGGACCCCATCATACAAGTCGGTAGAATTTTATGTGTTCTTAATAACTGTGGCATTTGCTGCTTGTTTTATTTTGACATTTGAATTTACGAGGTGCTCGATGTTAGCTTTTTCTGTAAAGGTTAAACTTTCTGTTCTGTTCACACAGCGGTAGCGCCAGCCCTGTGTTAATGGCGACCGGCTGAGTAAAGGGAGAATGGCAAAATTCGACCCCATGCAGATCCGAAACCCCTCAACCGATCGACACTAAATTTGAAACAGGTGATTACGTCGGCGAGACGACCCCCCGTGCAAAATTTCGTGCAAATCCTTCCATTGGGGGCTTCTTGGCAAATGGGTGAAATATAACAAAAAATTTTCTAGTATATATATACCTTTTTTTTTGTTGACCGACCTACAGGTCAGACCGGTCGGCGGATTTTCACGCACGATGGCTCAAACGACGCGGTCTCACGCAAGGGTGTGCCTTTTTAGGGGTAGAAAATTCGAAGTTAATGTCTAATTTCTGAAAAATCCCCCCAAAGTCGAAAATTGGGCAAAAAAACGGACTGAAATTTTTGGCCAAAAACGCTCCTGTATAAAAATTTCACCTATAAACGACCCCTAATCGTCATCGTAGGCCCATAAAAGTTGTATAGTGAATAGGCAATAAGGCCTCGGGAATTTCAAATATGTGGTCATTTTGAACCCCTACCCACAGGTCACGTGACACGGGGCATGCGCAGTCAACGTTTTGGCCTTTAAAAATATGCCTATGTATAAAATTTTCACCTACAAACGGCTCTTAATCGTCATCGTAGCCTCATAGAAGTTGTATAGTGTATAGGCAATGTGGACTTGGGAATTCCAAATATGTGGTCATTTTGGACCCCCTACCTACAGGTCACGTGACACGGCGCATGCGCAGTAAACTTTTGGCCTTTAACATGGGCAAATGCAACTTTGACGCTTTATAACTCCGTAACGGTGCAAGATAGACGCATGGTTCCAATGGACCACCAATAGGAAACCACATACGCCGAGTCGAGTGGTCACGTGACCGATGACGTCACGTGACCCCAAAAGGTCAAACTCGTGACCCCAAAATCTTTGAAGCCCCCGTATCTCCGTATCCGTGCAAGATAGGCGCATGGTCATCATTGACCACCAATAGGAAAGTGCCCACGCCGAGTTCGATGGTCACGTGACCGATGATGTCACGTGACCCCAAAAGGTCAAACTCGTGACCCCTTTATCTTTTTGGCCCTATATCTCCGTAACGGTGCGAGATAGACGCTTGGTTCCAATGGACCACCAATAGGAAATCACATGTGCCGAGTCCAATGGTCACGTGACCGATGACGTCACGTGACCCCAAAAGGTCAAACTCGTGACCCCTTTATCTTTCGGGCCCAATATCTTCGTGATCGATGACGTCATTAAGGTTCAGTGTCTTCATGGCCATGTAAAGCAGATGGTTTATAATTGACCATCAACGTAAAACTTTGTCGTTGTAATAAAACAGCAAATATAAATGTACAAAACATCAGTTTATACACTTGTTAACGGCGACATGCAATGAGTGACACATCGAAAACAGCAAAAGTCATAAAAAGGTGATATTATTCAACAGCACATTGACAGTTAGGCGATGTGATGGTGAGTGATATCACCTTTTTATGATTTTTGCTGTTTTCGATGTGTCACTAATTGCATGTCGCCGTTAACAAGTGTATAAACTGATGTTTTGTACATTTATTAGAAGGTCCATATAACACGTGATCAGCTGTTGGCTAAGAGCTTAAGCTTAGGCCTACATTTGAGCCATAGGGCGGGGTTCCAATAGGGCTGCTTGAGCCAGCTCGATGTTTGCTCGACGTTTGCTCGATGTTTGCTTGATCGTGTAAACACCCAATAACGGTCAATCCACACCTACGACTCCGACGCGACTCAACTCAACTCAACTCAGCTGCTCAGCCAGGCTAGCAAACAACGCGTGGTCTATGTACAGCAGCGTGACGTCACAATGTTAATGACTTCATTATGTCATCACCCAATCACGACAGTTGAGTTGAGTTGAGTTGAGTTGCGTCGTAGTTGTGAATTAGCCTTAAGACCTTGTGATCATGGTATCTTCTAACCATGGCTGTGATACCATAGATGTAAAAAAAAAAACGTTTTTACGTTATTTTATTCTTACCGCGTTTTTTTACGTTTTTAACGTTGTTTTTTCTCAACGTTTTTTCATTTAAAAACAACTTTCATTGAAAATTCTACTAAGAATGTCGAGAAACATTTCTAAAGCCACAAAAACTAATTACATAATAGGTTACAGTGGTGGTAGTTTACTTAGGTCTATGACCACATGGTTGAATTGAAATTGAATAAAGCTTTTTTTCTGTTCTAGCTAAACAGCACCTAGAGCATTAGCTTTCAGGCAAAAAGTTGAACAAATCAGGACTAATGTTTTTATGAACGTTTTTAAACGTTTTAAAAAAATTTGCCACATGTTTTTAAACGTTTTTTAATTCTTTTCGCAATTTCTTAACTCCTCAAATTCGTCAATGTCAAACCTTGGCAACATTCAGATGTCACTTAAAGACCCACTACTTTCAGTCAGCCTTTTCTGCCACCTAGCGTCCATCATCCTATGCGCCCTGATTCTTTCTGAGACTTTGGCGCTTTATAAATCATTTACTTACTTACTTACTTACTTACGTGTGATACTGACTGTGGTGCAGTGGTGACGGGTGAGCTACCCCACTGTCGTGTGACGACCCACCGCGAAGGTGGCGGCGGTGCTGATAGCCGCTATATCGCCAGCTCATCGGCCCAGCCAGGCTCATGTGGGTCCGAGACCTCCCCATGGCTGGTCGAGACAAAGCCCGGCCAGAAGCTGCGCTTTGCCCTCCACGACTTCGCCGTCCAGCCAGCCGCCGCAGGTCAGACCACCTAGTGAATCAGCTATGAACTTGGACAAAATTTTGTGCAGGGGTTTAAAATGGCCCAGGGTGAAAATTTTTAGTTTTTGGTGATTTAAAGTATTTTATGGGCTCTGGCTCAATACGGTATAGGATCTTTTAAGATTAAGAAATAGGGCCTAAAGTAATAAATAGGGGTGAAATAATAAATAGGAAAATAAGGCCTATTTTTAATTTTTATTTTTTTATACTTGCAGTATATCTGAGCACGCCGTGAAAGCATTCTGATGAAACTTTGCGGACGATAAAAAGTGAACTTAACCACTCGCGTTATTTTGATGCAGTCCAATTCAGAACCCGTGGATCCGGAGTTCGCAAATCCTGATTCAGATTATAAGGGCCCTACGGCAGCTGCATTTAGTGCATATCGAGTATATCGGTTGCCAAGACCATCTAGTACTCGCAACTAGACTCTCAAGCCTTGCTCAAAGCTATGTAAGTGCTGTCCGCTGGTATAACAGACAGCGAACGCGCAAACAAACAAAACCATGTGACGTTGTTTTGTAGCATGACCTTGAAACTGAGCAGAGTTCCGTAGAGATTGTCGAGCTACATGTTCGTGCAAAATTTTATCAAGTTGGGTGCAGCGGTTCATGACGAGTCATCGTGTTAACAGGTAGAGTTACAGAAAAAAACTTGGCGACGATGCATGCTGAGTACGATACTGTCGTCGCTACCGCGGGCAGTCATAATTTTGGCGGACGGCTAAGAGCTCTCTCTTACCTCCAATTATGACTGCTGTTATTGCTATTTGTATATACACTGTGGGCCATAAAAAGTGCCATTTTTATGTTTTGAATAGCTCCGTGAAACATTGGCCGATTTTGACATGCGACATTAAGAAAAAACATGACGCAAGTCACTAGTTTTGTGCACCTCACCTTAATACTGTTGCTACACTACCTTGCGAAATGTAGAAGTCGTAGTTTGGCAGTTTGCAACAATAAATTCATATACTATTTGTATACATCTATTTGTGTCGTCCTACTGTCACTCTGTCTTACCGTCCGCTGTGTTGTTAATTATGTTTGTGTTGTTTTTTTTCTTCTTTTTATGTGCTACCATTTCATAGTGAATAAAGTTGAATATATACTGTATGTCATGAGGTAGGTGTGACGACTGGTGGGCCGGGTGCTGCGGCCGATCCTCACAACTACTGCTACACGTACGCCGTGCTGAGAGAAAGGGCGCGTCGTCTGACTGTGTGCGGGCGAAGAGAACGTCACGCCGTCATCTACACGTCGCTGACCAACTCTGTGCAAGTGCGCGTCATCAGACCACGACTGGCAACCGACGACAGCACGTCTTACTTCATGCTCGAATACCAAGGTCTGCGTGGTTGGTTTTTCTCTCAAAACCGGGAACGTCAAAACTAGCCCACTACACACGAACCCCAAGCCTAACCCTAACCTTAACATTATCCTTCATCTTAAACTTAAGCCTATATCACTGTTTTCCGGTTTTGTTGGGACATTTGCATGGTTAACCGGCAAGTGTCAAAAGATTAAAGGTGATGTTATAGCTTTCAATTGAAGTTCACTTCAGAGCTATAGAGCGCCACCTGCCATATGGGATCACACAGTGTTACTTGCCTCGTGACACAAGTGAACGCGCCGCGTCATAACCCTAGCCAGATAGATATGCCGGTACTCGATTTACCTACCCCGGAGGGATGGAAGGCTGAGTTAAGCTAGGCGGCTGCCTGGTTACTACCGAGATGGTTTACCTGCCCACAGACAGTCACCCATCCAAGTACTAACCCGGCTCGCTGTAGAGCAACTTCGTTGATCGGACATAACGCGTTACCGCTACGCCACGCCACTAACACAACTAGCATCAAAGTCGTTTGGCGTTCGGCGACGTCGCCGCAAACGTTTTGGAGAAGGAAATTCTGACCTTTTCTATTGAATGAGAGGTTTTATACTATCACAAAGCTTTTCACTTTTCGCGGGGGAGCGGCGTCCCGTCTGGTTGGTGGCGTAGCATAGTGGTTAGAACGTCGGTCTTGGCCGGCGAACTTTCCCCATCCTACGCTAGACTGATGGATGGCCGTGTGACCACTTTGTGGGTAAAGCGTCCGCTATCAGTCAACCAACAAGGCCAACTCAGCCTGCCATCCCTCCGGGGTCAGTTAAATGAGTAGTAACCCATTACATAGGTTACGGTAGGTGGGGGCCTTGGTACAGCTGACTGGGGTTGCCTAGCCGGCCGCTGCGCCAGCCTGTGTCTGCAGGCTTCACACGGTGGCCGTGCGGCAGGCGGCTCTGGTTAGTGACGAAAGCGCATTAGAGGCGTGTTTGCGACGATGCGCTATAGAAATTGACGACCTTTACCTTTACCTTTTACCTTTAAGGCGTTCTTACTTAGCGTCACACGAGTGTTTATGCCGTGTTGCATCTTATTTCGTCCCAGGGCTTTAGCAGGGTGCATATGACAGACGTACTGTAGGCTACAGACGGACGGACAGACAGCTGTCGTAATAGCCGGATGTCAGTTAACAATAGGAGGGAAGTCCGTGTCCCAGGCAAATGGCAACAAGTGTCTAGTGTGAATTTAAAAAAATGTTTTTTGACCAGCTACAGCTATGCTGTATATCGCGTCTATGGTACAAGTCGTCCCGTCCGTCCGTGCGTCTGTCTGTCCGTAGGTCACGCATGTATTGTGGCTAAACGGTGCGAGGTAAGGCCTAGGTTGCTACTGATTACTGATCACTTATAGGAATTCTCATACGCCCTTTCAGTTGAAATGAAAATTATCGACCTTGGATGACCCTGAAGGTTACTACTGCAACAGGGACTATATTGGCTGTAGCGCGTCTTTCCTGGCGACAGCTGAGCTTCTTGTTCATATTGTTGTGGCAATTTGGCTTAGTTGGTAACGTCGTTGGTCGCATAATGATCATAATAACAACAAAATAATATAGCAATTTATAACGTGCACAATGTCAGCAAGCTGAATCTGAGGCGCCGAGCGAAGTTAATATACGCCGGGCTCGGTTAGTACTTAAATAGCTGACCGTCTATAGATCGGTAAACCATCTCGCTATGTAGCCAGTCACCCAGGTCAACTCAGCCTGGCCATCCCTCCCGGGTAGGCGCAATGAGTACCGGCAAAAAATAGGACGTAAACAGTCACACTGCGCGATGCAGTAGTCGTGGTCTCGCAGTGTAAACTGGTGTCTAACTGAAGCCTAAGGAAACAGATAACAGCGCCGACCTACGGGTCTTGTTACTCGGGAAGGCTTTGTGTTTATGTGATGCATTGTTTCATCAGCGGTGTCACCGGTTAAAAAAGTAGGCGAGCAGGAAGTTGTAATTTTCCGACTATCGCTGCTCACGATTTTGATTTTGCTCCAAAATCTCACCAAAATTGTGATTTTTACTTTTAATTTTACATTTTTTGACGACAGTTTTTCAACAAGATCAGGAATATCTGATAATTTTTCGACAGCTAAAAATATAGAATGGTTAATGGTTTAATGCTGTAGCTCTTCATTGGAAACCGATCTCAGAGCTACGGAGCGTCACCTGCCGTATGGGATCACACAGTGTTACCTGCCACCCGACACAGGTGAACGCGCCCCGCCTTCACCCCAGTTCCTAGCCAGACAGGCCTGTACTTGATTTATCTACCCCGGAGAGATGGAAGGCTGAGTTGACCTAGGCGACTGGTTACATACCGAGATGCTTTACCTGCCCGCCGGCAGTCACCCATTCAAGTACTAACCCGGCCCGGTGTGGAGCAACTTCGTTGGTCGGACACAAGGGTTACCTCTAGGCTACGCCACCAACCCTTTTTCCTCCTCGGCCACAGCGCCACTGAATTTCATTAGGTCCTAGTTCTGTATTAAACGTCGGTTGAATGCTGCTGCTGCTGCTAGCGGTAGGTTGCGCCGACCCTGAGATCAACACGAACGCGATGTGGATTCGGCGTCAGCTGGACACGGCGAGCGTCGGCTGTAAGACCGACAAGAGACAGTGGACGATGCGTTGTGTTGATAACCGCTGGTCCAGCGCTCGTAACGTCACCTGCGGCCCAGGTAGACAGACGTTCGCTATTTGTCAATAGTTATCATCGCTGTGCCAATTAGACGGAAGTTGCATTTTGATCAGGGACGTCGGGAGCCACAGCGGGGCCCGGGGAAAACATTATCGCGGGGCCCGCGTGGGGAATTTTTTTTAAAATTTTGCTTCTTAAAATGGCATATTATGGTGTACTTTATATTTCTGAGCGTCGGCGGGCCCCCAGACGTCGCGGGGCCTGGGGAAAAATTTTTTTCTATTTCCTCCTCTCTCGACGGGTTTGATTTTGATGAATTTGAACACACTGGGCCCGCTTGGTATACCTGGCAGCAGTGGGTGCCGAAATGTCAATAATAAATTAGACCACTGTCGTATTTTGATGAATTTATTCGTAAGTTTTTTAGTCAGATAATGCTTATGTTTTTTCCACTTTTGTACAGTGCATCGCATAATGCCGGTGACAAATTAATTTGAATTAGATCACATTTGGATTAAGATTTACATGTATAACCTATTACTTGGATTGGTGGCTTGGCGTACACGCGTTTCATTCGATCAAGGAAGTTGCTCTACGCCGGTTCGGGTTAGTACTTGGATGGGTGACTGCCTGCGGGCAGGTAAACCATCTCGGTATATAACCAGCCGTTTAGGTCAACTCAGCCTTCCATTTCTCCGGGGTAGGTAAATCGAGTACCGGCCTATTTGGCTGGGGTTAAGGCGGGGCGCCTTCACCTGCATGTGTCGGGTGGCAGGTAATACTGTGTGATCCCATACGGCCGGCGACGCTCCGTAGCTCTGGAATAGCTTCTATTAAGAGCTATAACACCACCTTTAACCTTTATTTATAATTTTGTATAAGTTAATCTGATTGAATGCTTGTTTTGTTAGGCGGGGCAACAGCAGCGTTAACTTCAGGCTTTACGTTTCAACAATGGATACTTCAGCTTCCATTAGGTTTACTTCATGAATATTTAATTTTATTTCAATATTTGTTGAGGCAAAACTGTTCACTTGCGAGGGCAGGCGATAATTTTTGCGGGGAGGCTGATGGTATCGAAGTTGCACATACACGAGTCACGTGACATCACTGACATAAAAAATATAAAAAAAATAGTATGACCTACAGGCTACCCGTTGTGCAACTTTTTTAACCTAACGTTTTACGTAAATAAAACTGTAATTAGATTCATAAATAAAATATCTTAAATTGATTAAAATAGTCCTACATACACGCTCAACTATATTTTTGTAAAGATAATTTTTAATACCACTTCACATAGCTACACAGTCTGGTGCTCTGATTCATAGCTTAGTCGTTAAACTGAACTGGTGTAAGTTCTTAATCAGTGTCTTGTCTTCACTGCTAAACGTCATGTAGCATTTTACCAGCTAGGCACTGCATTTTTTTCTTTCTTTTTGTTGTGCTACCAATATTGGTGAATAAAAGATTGTCATTAAAACTTGTCATTTACAACATATAATGGTTTTGTTTGCAAACACCGGAAACGTATCTGTAACTAAACGTGATTTAATTCGTGCATGACAAAAATGTTTCAGAAAATAAGTTTTTGCATCTGATTATAGTGATTTTAAAGAAAATTGTATTTCACAAGGTAGCGTAGCGACGCAGCTGAGGTGTAGTGGGATGTTTGACAACCGCGCTAGAGCAAATTTTCCGCAAAATCTGGCAGTGAAGGTATTTTGAAAATTGGTCAATATTTGGCGAAGATATATAGACAAAAGTTGGAAGCTTACTTTTTTGGCTTATGCCTCTTGTATTTGACTATGCCATTGATCGATTGTTTGATGTTTACAGAGCTGTCGGTCGCAGTTGTGATTGGTCTAGCGTTCGTCGTGGGCGTGGCCGTCTTCGTTGTGGGAGTCCTTGTCATTCAACGGCAAGTATAGCACAGATTGTCGACTTGAAGAAATATAAATAGTAGAAAAGATAAAGTAAGTGGCTGGATAGATGATACGATTTTACTACGCTGTCTACAGCCAAAGAATACCCCGATAAGGAAAGTGGGGGCCCATTCTCTTTTTTTACACCCTGCCCTTGGATGAATTTTGTAAAGAAAATCCTAAAAAAAACGATTTGCTTCTGACATTAACTACTGGTGGAGAAGCTTAAAGCGCAACTTAACCCATGTCAATGGTAAATGGAAAGAGAAAACGGGATTGGATGAAGGAATGGATGGGCTATGCATGTGTTCGCGCGTACAGAGGACGAACTCAACTAAACTGCATGCTGGTATATTGCAGTTCGGATCATCGGTTCCATTCTATCGCTTCATACACGCCGTAACGTTAACCAAGGTGGCGTGGACGTTGGGCTTGCGATCATGGGGTCGTTGGTTCGACTGTCGGTCGGTACCGCATAAATTGGTTACTGGGTTGGTGGCGTGGCTCAGCGGTAACCCGTTTCATTCGGTCAACGAAGTTACTCTATCACAGGCAAAAAGCCAAAGAAATTCTGACATTCCAGCACAGTGTCATTACTCTTAGTACAGAGTATCTTCATAAAAACACGTGTAACTGTGAAGTCCAGTGAATGTCTGTGACGCGATGTAACCGGGCATGTCTCGATTCCATACAGCATTGGAGCTATACATTTTGTGTTTAACAAATTCACAACCACCTCCTCGGAGGCAAAACGGCCAATTTTACTATAAACTGCATTGAATGATGAAAAAAAATTTCTTTTTTGCATCTTCAAAAGCACATCTAAAATATCGGCCTCTAACAAAATACACATCCATGTACTTACAAGTGTCAACCCACATCAGCTGGGCACCGTTACTCAGCGTTAGGCTGGTGCATTTGGCGTCAGACCTAGGGCCTATGCGCATACAGACGGTTTTGGACGCTATGCAGGGCCGGGTTAGCACCTGGATGGGTGACTGCCTGCGGGCAGGTAAACCGTCTCGGTATATAACCAGCCGCCTACGTCAACTCAGCCTTACATCCCTCCGGGGTAGGTAAATCGAGTACCGGCCTATCTGGCGGGGTTAAGGCGGGGCGCGTTCACCTGCGTCGGGTGGCAGGTAACACTGTGGGATTCTATACGGCTGGTGACGCTCCGCAGCTCTGGTATGGGCTTCATTAAGAGCTATAACACCATCCTCAACTTTCAACTTTTATTTGGATGGGTGACTGTCTGCGGCAGGTAAACCATTTTTGTATATGACCAAACCAAGGGCTAATCCAGCCTTTCATCCTTCCGTGGTGTGTAAATCGAGTATCGGCCCGTCTGGTTAAAGTTAATCCGGGGCGCGTTCACTCAGTAGCTTCGAGAAGAGGGATTTCTCATAACAAGCCGAAACTTTTAAACGCATGTGCAGGAGACAACGTCTGCGGTCGTCTGTCGCTCGTGAATCGGACGTACGTTTCCGTGCCACGTCCGTCGACCTGCTGCAGTCTGCCGCCTCCCAGAAGTACTCGGTGGAATCCACCGGCTCGAGGTTTCCCGGTGGTGGGGGTGGACCTTACGGCGGTGACAGTATGTCCTACCAGGCGGGCGGCGGCAGCACTGAGAACGAGTACGCCTACGTGTGGGAGACCCTGCCGCAGGATGACGTTGTCGTCGGGGCTCGAAGATTGCAGGAATATCCAGCCGACACGATGATCCACCACGTCCAACACTATCCGTCGTCGTCGTCGCAGAAACCACGCGGCCAGTTCTCCAGACAGACGTCGCTGGCGCCCTCTGGCGAGTACGAAACAACCGCCACGGCGACACCAAACAGTGCTGGGGTGATGCAGGGCAGAACAACTCTGCTCGAGCAGAACTTTGACGATAGTAACAAGCAGTCGGGACAGTTCCTGGCGTAGTGACTGCGATGATGGACCAATGGACTACGTCAGTGATAACAACACTCTTAAGTTGCATTTCCACTACGGCTGCGCGTTGCGTTGCGTCTGACGCGTTTAAACGCGTTTCGTAAAAATAGCAATACTATCGGCGTTACTATATATCAGACGCAAAGCGATGCAACGCAACGCAACGCGCAGCCGTAGTGGAAATACATCTTAACAACGTTCAGAGAAGTGGTCGCAGCAGCCATCTTCGCCGATATGCGTTTATAGGCTAACCGTAAAACAGTACTCTTCGTCCCAAAATCTGGTTTGATCATTTTTCTCGATCTGCTGTCTTGTGAAGTTACATGTAGGCCTAGGTCTACGTAAGCATACGCCAGGATGACAGACGTTAGCCACCAGTAAGCCTATAATAGGCGTAAATGTGCGCTAAAGCTAATGATATACATGTACGTCATAATATGTATAAATACGGTACGTAGTTGTATCTTTCCACAGATTAGCAGACGAGGGGACAGGCTACGCGCAGTCTCAGTTAACTCATAAAACAGATTAAGCTGATTGAGAACTCCGTAACTGTTGCTTGCGAACGCGAGAGCGAAATACACGTATTGTAAATGTTTACACGTTGTAAATAATTAAAACTATTGCTCTGCGTATGCCGTGTTATGCCGCACCGGTAGCTCGATTTGGTAGGCCTAAAAGCTTAGGTTCAGTTGGCTATAATATTCAAAAAATATTTGAACAACCTAGCCTATACGTAGCCTACATTATTTTGTGATAGTTACTGTGACTAGGCCTTCAAGTATTTGCGTGCGCGTGATCAACGTTGCATAGTCGTAGTAGTCATAATAATGTTCCTTATTTTTCACCCAGCAATCGGTTATTCTGGCGCTTAAATTTAAATTAAAATAACAGTTGATGGTCACAAACTATACAGCATGTGGTAGAAAAACGGGCTGTTTGACAGCATTATATCACATTGTTGCAATCAAGGTAATTTAAGTGTATAGAAATGAGGCATTACCATTTTAAGACACACTTAAGCTATAATTGATATCGATTACTTATTGAGGCCAGAAAATAACAAAAGTGGTAACTCGAGTAACGCAAAAAGGCAAGCAGTCACCAAACGGCATACAAAATTACCAAAAAAATATCGTAGGTAGGCCTAATATTCCCAGACCCGAGTTCACTATGGCTCTGACCATAATTACACCGCGAGGAAAGAGGGACATGAAAAAAGTAAAAAGAAGGATAGTAGAAAAGAGCAAGGAATGGAATGGGCCTAGAATGACTAAAGGGAATGGACAGAATTTGTTCAACGTGAGTTACGCGACGAAATTTTGACAAGCCGCTAATGTCGTATTCTTATTTAGGCTATTCTAAAAACCTGTAGGCCTACAGGTTTTTTTGATGATTTTGGTTTTACTGCAACATTATTAACGAGGCTACAAATCTTTCGAAACATCTCGGTTTTGGCAAATACGGCTCATCCCTCTTCAGTTTTTCTATAGTATACGGTAAATGGCAAATTCGACATTTATAATTGAATGAATTAATACTGCAAGTTTTTGCACGAATAGTCCACTGATGCCTTTAATGTTTTACGTTGTTTGCAAACACGTGATGATATTGCTTCAGTAAATTATGCCTACAATATAACAGTAAAAAATACAGGACTAGCGAAAATGAGCGTAGACAATAACAGCGTGTAGGCCTACAAACAGCTCGCGGCTTAAGTCGTAGGACCTACGCTTGATGGTTTGAGGAAAGAGTTTGGCAATGTTCTGCATCTATTAAATTGCTGTAGCCTGTAGAGGAAAGTCAGTGTTTGAATTGTGAAAAATTAGCTAGGGGGGTTGAACTTTTCGACTGTCGGAGCCCGACGAAAATTATAATGTAAATCCTATGTATATAGTGTACAGCTGACCCCCCAGAACATAATTTGACAGTGTTTTAGGGGGGTTCAGAAAACAGTTGGGGGGGTTCAGCCCCCCAACCCCCGGCAATTCAAACACTGAGGAAAATGCTATTAAAAAGTGTGTTTTGGTTATTACGGTAACCTACCTCAGAGCTACGGAGCGCCACCTGCCGTAGGAGACCACACACTGTTTCCTGCCACCCGAGATAAACGCGCCCAGCAGAAACACGGTTCCGTTTCTTTTTCTTGTCATTATTAAGTGTCATTTAGCTACGAATTCGCTGGCAGATTTAGTCAATGACTAGTGACTACTGAACTCTTCGCTCTGTCCACTGTAATCATTTCTTACTAGTGTTTCCTGTCATGTCAGTATCTCCGAGCGTTTCTGCTTGTCGGCGCGCAGATCCGCCGGAAAATGTTTGACGTCTGCTGAGACTGCATTTTGCTCGCGGCTCCAAACGCGTCACTTTGAGTCTGCCGTGTCAGCCTTGGATAAAAGATACTTACTTAGTTACTTACTTACTAATCCGAATACTGAGCTCTTTTTAGAGCCACGCTGAACGTTTTTGTTCAGGGGCACGCACGTTCGAACCTCGGCCGAGATATCGACTCTCACAGTGCTAAACAGGTCCATTCTGAAAACAGTTGACATCTTTTATAATGCCGCCATCTGGCGAACTGCTATTGTCATAATCCCATTCAGAATGCCTTACGGGGCGAACAAGAAATTTGAGCTAATGCTTACGAGACGCGCGAAAGCCTATAGCAGTTCCGGTTCAGTAGTATAGCTGAAAATTTGGGTGTTCACGCTAAGTTAAGATACAAATACCAAATTCTCTATTTAGATCGCATAACGATAGTTCCGTGGCACCACCTTGTGAATGATATAGACTTGTGTCGCAGCCCGAAATCGCTAAAAATCCATAAAACCTTTTATTTTGGCGTTTAAGGTCATTTAAGGTCATTGAATTCGGCGCCAATCGAGAGCCAGTGTACGACTTTCTGTTAGTGATTAATAGTAACCGTGGCCCTATCTCGCACCGTTACTGAGATACTGCGACTTATTGGCCAAAATCGCAAATTTTGCCCACCCCTTCTCATTTAGTGCCCTTATTTGGGGTGACCCCCTTCGAATTTATGAAAAAGCTTTACGGTTCCTGAAACTAGAGTCTTCCAGGCAGCCGACGGTGAAGTTTTAATGATTCTAGCTTGCACCGCTTTTGACTGATCTACCCGTGTGACAGACAGACAGACAGACAGACGGACGGACAGAATTGCGATGGCTAAGACGCGCTGAAAACAGTAGCTGCTTTTGCGCGTAAAAACTGTGGCAAATGGGTAAAGTTATTGTACATGTAGGCTAATTTTTAACCCGAAAATAACTTTTTTTTACTGTTTGGTACTCAAATGACTGCTAAAATCAATGTTATCAGTGACTTTCTGTTTGGGGTATTCGCGTGTTTATGGACAGAGTACTTTTACAGGTAGTGCAGAAACATAAATGAGTTAGTGAAAAAATGCGCACAAGGTAGCCAGTGCTATCAAAATACTGTGTACAGAATTTCCTTGTAATAAAACTGTATGCCTACAATAGGGGCCTATTATGATATTGCAAAGAGGGTAACTTTTTGAGACATAGTAAGTAAGCAAGCAAGGAAGTAATTCATGTAGCGCGTTAACTGTAATAAGTTTTACCTGCGAAAGGGTTAGGGTTAGGGTTAACCCTAACCCTAACCCTTTGCAATTTTTTGTCAATAAGTCGCTGTAACTCAGTAACAGTGCGAGATAGGGCCTATACTTGTAGGTTATTATTAATCACTAATAGGAAGTCGTACACTGGCTGTCGACTGACGCCGAATTCAATGACCTTGAATGACCTTGAACGTCAAAATAGGGGCTTTTATGGATTTTTGGCGATTTCGGGCTGCGACACAAATCTATATCATTTACAAGGTGGCGCCACTGAACTATCGTTGTGCGATTCAGATAGAGAATTTAGTATTTGTATATCAACTTAGCGTGAACACCCCAATTTTCAGTTAAACTTCTGAACCGGAACTGCTATAGGCTTTCGCACGTCTCGTGAGCAATAGCTCAAATTTCTTGTTATAACCCTAACAACGCTCGGTATGCGTAGAATTTTTTGTTTACTTTCTCGCTACTCATGATCACATTCAATTTTGATTCAATTTCTGAACTTCTCGTGCATTTCAGATAAGGGGCATTTCAAACTGTACTGTAATCTCTTGCTTTTCCGTTCACGCCTCAAGATGGGCAAACTATAAACCCAGCATTAATTTACATAGAGACCGTCCAAGGTAGGTCTACCTGTTAGCAAAGTGACTCCTAAATCTTCATAAACGTTTCCTGCCTGCACTGCTAAACCTTCACTAATTCCTGGTTTGCTTTATTATCCGCTAACTCGGAATGGGCCACGTTCAAACTTTGCTGGCGTTGAATATCCATTTGTTAGATTGTTGGAAGCAGATTTTACGTACGACTTAAGGTATGCTTACTTGTCTAAAGATTCCAGACCGTCGTGCTACAGGTAATAGGGTGTTTACACGATCCGGCAAACGTCCAGCAAACTTCCAGCAAATGTATAAAAAATACACGTAAATTGCTGGACGTTTCCTGGACGTTTGCTGGATCGTGTAAACACTACATAAAACAACGTCTTCGTTTTACAAAAGCAGTGCCACCTACTGTCATGTATGCGAGGGTCGTTCAATAAATTCCAGGTCTGTTCTTTTCAATAAGCACATAATGACATTTGAAAACCAAAAATATTAGGAGGTTGTACGGCCAATATTGCATTACCGTGGTTTTATTTATGACGTCACGCTGTGACGTGACGTCATTATTATTAACATATAAATGCTGGGCATTGGCGTTTGGCATAGACACAGAAAAATCATAAAATTTTCTAGTCGTAGAAGGCGAAGAAAGTGCGGAAATTTATTGTAGAATTTCTGTAGTATTTAGCAGCGACACTTTTTCACGTCTTATAGTATTTAAATAGTTCGCCTGCTTTTGCAGCTGTCGTCCGTCACTGTCAGCTAGTGATGATGTCAGTGTTGGAGCAATAACAATCAGCTGCAGGCAAAACATTTTTTTCGGACACTCAGAGACTTGTTCTTGCAGACTTTCTGCCTGTGTGACATAAGCTTATTGTGAATGCAGAATAGGCCTATTACTCGGCATTGTCTGATTGATTACGGCCAGCAATTCGCAGCAATCGACCAGGTTTGCTGCAGAAAGGTGTCGTTTTTTTAAATATGGCAATGCACCACCGTGCGACAGGCCCGTTAGACAGTTGAGAAAATTTTAAAATGGGCTGAAAATTACTACAGCATTTGCTAAACAGTCTAGATTTAGCTCCAAGTAATTTTTCCTTTGTTCGGACTACACAACGAATCACGCGAAGACATTAAGTTTAAGAACGATGAAAATGTTCTACAGCATTATGTCCAGAAATTTCGACACGGTGCCAACAAAAACTTAATGAGGTGTTTACACGATCCAGCAAACGTCCAGTAAACTTCCAGCAAATGTATTCAAAATACACGTGCTAATGCTGGACGTTTGCTGGAAGTATGCTGGACGCAGGCCCGTCGAGAGGGTGGGGTAGGAGGTTAGCTACCCCGGACCCCGCGACGTTTGGGGGCCCCGCCGTCGGCCAGAAATATAAAGTACGCCAGAATGTACCATTTTGAAAAAAAAAAATTTTTTTTAAATTTCCCCAGAAGGACCCCGTGAAAATGTTTGGGAGCCCCGCGAGAATGTTTCCCCGGGCCCCGCTGTGGCTCTCGACGGGCCTGGCTGGACGTTTGCATTTTTCTCAAAACTTTTTCGAATGTGTGGCGATTCTGATAGCTAACTCTTTTACTGTTCCATTTTCGGATTAGTTGCAGAAAAACTAAAACAGACTTGCCGTTTCACCTTGACTTTGTTGCTGCTTTTACCCTGCGAAATAAGAATGTCTATCTGCACACCATTACATGTATACGCCACTTAATGATCTATTCAGAATAAAAAAATGAAAATCATTATTTGCAGCAAATATCATCATAAATATTAATTCCTGCTTTGTGAATTTTACCGATTAATTAACAGCCTATTCAAATATACAGTACACACATATACACTATGGACACAAAAATAGTCCGAATAGGCCTACTATTCTTCGTGCAATGACTCAGAGATCAGTTATTGTCATTTAAGGCTTTGTTTTTATTACCCGAGTGCAATTATCGCCAATAAAACGCTTCGTGGCGGGAAAGACGGCGTAACGTGGTGTGATGACGACGACATCAGTTGTGACGTCATCACTGTTGATGGTGAGTGACGTCACTGCTGTCGCTCGCGCACGCGCAGTCTCCGCATCCGCCGACTGAGAAGAGCTATCGATTGGAAGCGCCACCGAACGTGACACTGGCGAATGATGGATGCAAATGACCAACAGCGAAACGCGCGTGTCTACTTATATCGGCGCCATCCAGTCCACGCATCTATCTGGCGGGCAGGCCAGCCAGTCGCTGTATCCATCTTTAGTTTGTCCACTTTAACCGTCCGTAACCACCGAAAGGATTCGGGCGTCGTTTATACGGCTACAGAGGCGGTGTAGACGGTGACGCGGCGTGTGGACAGTAGGACCCTCGTTTTCGGTCGGTCCGGCGTACGATAAGCATCGGCACGGAGACACATCGGCGAACGAACGGGCGCGTCCGACCGATAGACTGCAGGCGATATATCGCCGTTGCAATGACTGATTATACCTTGGCGGCGTGTTACGAGACAAAACCAAAGCTGGCAAATCGAACGAACTGCACGCGGTCCGGCCAGCGCCGTATCTTGCCCGTCAGTCGTTCGGCCGGCGAGGAATTTGCGGGAAGACGACCACGCGGGCGCGAGCAGAGCAGCTCTTCGCCTCGTTCTTATCAGCTGGTCGCCGAGTCGGACGTCCTTAAATAGAGTTGCACGGTCGGGTCAGAACGCTGGCCATTGGCTAGTCAGTCACGCCGGACCGACCGACCGGTGATATTTCACCAGCGCAGCAAGTGCTCGCCGGCGACTGACTTCTCGAACGCAACGGCAGTAGCGTAGACAAAGGGGGAGGGTAAAAGGCTTCATCCTTCATAAGCATACGTTTAAACTGCACTGAATTTGTCAATTTGGTCAGTTTATTCTAAGGAAAATAATTAAAATTGTTGCTACCGGATTTTATCTTTTAAAACTAAAATGCACCAAATTTGATTTTGGGTGGGGCTCTGCCCCATGCCTCACTGGGGAACTCACAGAGTTCCCCCAAGCCATCAAGCTGGATTTAAGGTAGCCTATCCTAGATATACGGGAAAAGAAGAGAGAAAAAGAGGGGAAGACAGGGAAAGGAATGGGTGGGATAAAAGAAACAGGAAAAAATGGAGACAAAAGGAAAAAAGAAGGGGAGGGGAGGGGAAGAAAGACGAGGCCCTCAATTGAAATTGCTGGCTATACGCCACTGCGCAACAGACGTATGCCACCAACCGCTGCACTGACGTCACACTAATACATCTGCATGCCCTAGCTGCTCCTTTTTATGACGTTCTTTATCCCTCCTCTTCAAACGAACAGCGTTAAGAGACAAATTAAGTCGTCCTGTAGCGGCGAAACGGTTAAGTAGTAGGATACTCGTAGCTGTTTATAGGAAGTCCATCTCAGAGCTACGGAACTTCACCTGCCATATGCGCCACAGAGTGATACCTGCCGCCCGAATGCCCGAAACAGGTAAACGCGCCCTGCTTTAACCCCAGTCAAGCTGGCCGGTACTCGATTTATCTAGCTACCCCGGAGGGATAGTAGCCTGAGTTAACTTCGGTTGGTCTTGGTTATACCGAGATAGTTTCTCTTTGCGCATATAAGTAATGTTAAAAACATTGATTTGCAAATAGAAAACATAAAAACATGTTTTTTTCACTTTCATAAAAAATTATTAAATACATGCATAAAAACATTAAACTGCAGATGTCTTAAATCGCTACCTTTTTCGCCATTATACACGCAAAGAATATCTAACTCAGATTATTAAAAACAAAACCTACCATTTGTAAAGAACAAAATTGACCATAGCTCGCCCCCCTTGAAAATAATTGAGCGCTGTTTGCATTTACCCCCTATTTTCGGGTCCGTGCTATCCGATGGTGTCATTTAAATTTCTCCACTGGCGACCCCCGTTGCCATGGCAACGAATTTTGGGGCAAAATTGACCATAACTCGGCCCCCTTAAAAGATAATTGCGCGCTGTTTGCACCTACCCCTTTATTTGCGGTCCCGGGCTATCCGATAGTGTCATTTAAATTTCTCCCTGGCGACTCCTATTACTATTGAAAATTTTGGTTACACTCCTATTTCTTGCAATGGCTGGCTAAACTTCTGCAAAATTACATTAATCTTACTCAAACGATAGCTGAGTTATTAGTGTATGTGCAAAAATCTAAGATGGCGACAGCCGCCATCTTGGATTTTATTTTTGTTTAATATTATAGTCAATTCGTATGTAGGACCACAAAGTGAGTCCACATGCCAAATTTCATGCAAAATGTGCAATAACAAGCGAGCTATGGGCGATAAACTGAATTCAAGATGGCGGCCGCCGCCATCTTGAATTTATTACTCTTGCCAATTTTGGTCACGTAATTTATTTTCTGTGGTAGCTGGCTACACTCATGCAAAATTTCATTAATTTATCTCAAACGGCAGATGAGTTATTAGTGTTTATGCAAAAATCTAAGATGGCGCCGGCCGCCATATTGGGTTTTATTTTTGTTCAATATTATAGTCAGTTCATACGTAAAACCATAAAATCAGTTTACTTGCCAAATCTCGTGCAAATATACGCAATAACAAGCGAGCTATGCTCGATAAACTGAATTCGAGATGGCGGCGGCCGCCATCTTGAATTTATTACTATTGCCACTTTTGGTCATATGGCCTACTTCCTGTAGTAGCTGGCTACACTACTGCAAAATTTCATTAATCTAACTCAAACGGCAGCTGAGTTATTAGGGTTTGTGCAAAAATCTAAGATGGCGGCGGCCGCCATCTTGAATTATTATTTTGTAACGCCGGACCACCCACGAAGCCCGTTTGCGGTCTAAACTTGCCCTTCAAATTTTGCATTGATCGAGTTTATACTTTTCGAGATATCGCAATTTAAAAATTTCGCAAATTTGGCTAAAAATGTTTATTTAAGTCCTCAAAATCATGTTTTTGGGGAATTTTGACCCCTAAACTTTACTTTTTATCATCGAGACCCCCAAAAGGCACTTCCTTGCGCAGAAACACGCGTTTTGAGCCATCATTAATCGTGATCGGTCCTACGGTGTGATCTGGATGCGACGCGAAGAGTACTAAAAAAAGAAAGAACCAAAAGTGAGCCAAAATTCGCCATTTTCGCAGACCCCTTTTCGTCGTTCTACATCAACCCAATTTTGCATGCCTGGTTGTCTTCCGGATATCGTTCATGGTTTTGGTTTTGATGCGCTATACAAATTGACAACCTTTACTTTTTTACCTTTATTGAGTTTCAAAAAGATCGGTAGAAAAATGTGGGAGCAGTGAGGGGTCGAATTTTTGGCTTTCCCATTGACTTGGTACATCGCTTATACAACAGCTTGTTGCTATCGCACAAGCCGTGATATAGATTCTCCGCATGACTGCCAAACGATAGCCTGGACCAAGATCGTTAATGTCTGTCCCGAGCTTTTTTGCTAGGGTATACGGTTTAGACGCTTTGATCCTACGTACGAATTGAATGTTTGTTTTTCTTCTTTCTTCTTTGCGTGCTATGCCCTAAGGCAGGTTCCAATGACGATGAAGCCATCCGACCCGGCTCTGTGCTCCTCTCTTCAATTCCTCGTAACTGATCTTCTTTTTCTCTCGCTCCATAAGTAGATCCAGCATTTTCCTTTTTGGTTTTCCTCTTGGCCGTTTTCCTTCTATCTTCCCCTCTAGTACAGTTTTCAGAAAACAGTCATGTGTTAAGACATGTCCTATCCAGTTTGCTTGGCGTTGCTTGATGACTTGCATCAGAGAACGTCGTTCTTGCACCAGACACAAGACTTCTTCATTTGACACATGTGCTGTCCAGCTGATCTTTTCCATCTTACGCCAAATCCATATCTCAAAAGCTTGTATAGGCCTACGTTTGATGTCTTCTTTTCTAAGTGTCCATGTCTCTGAGCCATAAAGAGCTACACTCCATACTAGTGCTTTCACCAGCCGTTTCTTCAAGTCCTTTGAGATGTTCCCTCGTAGTAATTCTCATCTTATCATGAAAGCTGCCTTTGCCATTACAATTCTTTTCTTGATCTCCTTATTATCACAACGAGCATCTTCAGTAAGTAAACTTCCCAAGTAGCAGAATTGGCAATAGTAATAAATTCAAGATGGCAACGGCCGCCATCTTGGATTTTTGCACAGAAAGTAATAACTCTCGTGCGCAACATGCTACCGAAAATGTTTGTTTTTTACTGCTCGATGCTGCTGCTGAGCGAAGAGATTTGACGACGTTTATCGTGGGTGATGCGAGTTTTCAGCGAGATTGCGGCAATGAGATAGGCACGACGCGTCGATCGGTCGTCGTTCTGTGACGTTCGTCGTCTTATCTGCACAGTGCCCGCGCTGGGCGGGTCGACGCGGACAAATTGAGCGCGACAAATTGACGAATCAATCATTTAGCAAAGCGATGACACATTACGACGATGACACGACGAGGTAGCTGCTGGTACGGTATTGTGACGATTCGTGCACCTTCTTTGAAGCGGTAGTAGAACAATTCGTGCACTATTCTGGTCTAATGCCGGCCGCCTTGTGCGAAATAAAAACATGAAGAAAATAATAATGTGCCTCTACTGAGTGGAGTTAGTTCCCGCCATATACGTCACCCATCGATGAGTTTGATCTGATCCTGATTGCAGGCCTAGTTAGTTTACTTTGCACTTCGAGTCATCTGTTGGCTGCAATAATTAACACAATAAACAACGTCCGTGGCATTTACTTTCCTATCCTTATACCGCGTCCAGTGCACACGAATCGTCATACTACAGCCATCGAATGGACTGCACGAATCGTCCCATAATCGCTGCTACTGCTGCTCGCGTATCAGATACAGATCGGTAGATCCGCCCATCAGACAACGTAACCTACGGCGCCTTGTCCAGCCATTTCGCTTCGGTCGATATATCGACGGACGGGCAGCAAAACGCACGTAAGCGTCCAGAGTACACACCAAAAAGCAAATAGCCCGCCCGCAGAACGGCATGGCGTACGTATGGAGCATAAACACATTAGCAGCAGCAACAGCAGCAGCAGCAGCTTTGTCACAAGTTCGAACTGACATTTCTGGACGTCACGGTGTGTCACTCGAAGTTCTCTGTAGGCTACGTCTCGAGGACGGGGACAGGAGGTCATCAGGCTGGCAGAACGATGCACTCTGTTTCAAGGACGGCTCTGGCGTGTGCGTCATCGTCAACATCAGCAGCAGCAGCAGCAGCAGAAGGCGATCGTGATAAATCCGTCAGCTGAAGCTCGGAGATCAAGATGACCGACGCCTATGACGACGGCTCGCTGACCTAAGTCGTCGTCATGCAGCACAGATAGCAGCTGAGAGCCTGGCTGAGACCGAGACGCGACCAGCTGCTAGCCAGATCATGACTTGGACGAGACGAGAGAGATTGGGTGGCGAGACGCACCGGCACAGTTTTTCCCGGTTCCCGAACTGTGCCGATCGCTGCGTTGTTTGGCGCGAAGGAAAAGAAATTCCGATGACCGGGGAAGGCATCAAAAACGCAACAACTTGCCGCCCGCTCAACGAGGTGCTCTGGCCGAACAACCAGCAGTTAGCCTATCGCATTTCTTAAATACGTAGGCTTAGCCGTCGCAGTAGAATCTCTTTGCCTTCTTCACGAACTTCTGTGTGATTACGGACGATTCTTCCCCATTAAAATGAAAAAGAGCAAAACAGCTAGTGAAGTGGAAATACTGCAGAACGATAAAAATCTAATAACTGAATTCAATAATTCAGTAGTCAATGCATACAACAAAAGACAATATTTTAGTGTTTCTCGCTATTTGTATAGCACATATAAAACGAGATTAGCCTATACAAACAGAAAATATTTCACATGATAAGTTCAAGATGGCTGTGTCACCTGTAATCGCTGGCGGCGGATTTTTTTAACGCGCTACAGCTATGCTGTAGGCGTCTATGGCATGGGCTGTTGTCTGTCTATCTGTCTGTCTGTCAAGGATGTATTGTGGCGAAAGGGTACAAGATAGGGCCAAAATTGCTATTGATCACTAATAAAAATATCGCACCCTTTCAGATGAGATAAAAATTATTGACCTTGGATGGCGTTGAAGGTCAGTAGGCCTACTGCAACAGGAATTCTGTAGGCTGTAGCGCGTTTTCCCTGACGTTAGCTGGGCTTTTTTGTAAAACTGATTTCCATAGCGTCTCACTTTCGACCAAGTTCCAGTTGCCAGCAGTCGAAAAGAAGAGCATAGATTAAAACGTGGCGGCATTAAACCAATCCGGCGCGAGGAGAGCGTCGGATTGAAGTGACGTGAGGTGGATACGACTACGAGTAGAAAGGTGCCAGTGGCGTCACATAGTGAATCCATGCCGTAATGGCCTGCTGCTGAGACTGAATATGTCAGAGATGCACTGTAAACGCTGCAGTGATGTCGTTAATGTTCCCGCGCGTGATCCAATAGACTCTGCATTTCTTCATCGTCACTATTGGCTGGGTACGCGCTCTAAGTGACCGAACACATAAGTGTGACTCGGGGAAACCAGATAGGCAGCTATCTATCTCTGAGAATTTTGTTAAGTGGAACCAACAGCAGACAAGTGGATAGAATGAAATACGCAGAAGTGTGCCTTCTGCGACGGCCTGTTATGGACTATAGGCCATGCTCACAACACACAGAAATTAGTGCGACCGGCAGGGAGTTAAAATATTGGGAGGGAGACAGATCTAAACGTTGAAAGGAGTCACGTCATTTTTACAATTTACACATTCCAAAGAACTATTATGCTGAGTTATGCAAAACACAACATTCGCTAATCTGTTCTGCAAATGCATTTTGTATTATTTCAACGCAACTACGTCTGAAACATTCTAAAATGTTTTACAGCGTAAACGCTTTGACTTGTGAGTGTAGATGTGGGTGAGTTTGCACGTGGTAACATCTGTGAAAGTTATTCACTGATTTTGGTAAATTTTCTAGAAAAGTGGAGCGATTTGATATAGTGCGATCGGGATAACGATCCAGGTTTTTCAATGAACGAGTCTTTGCCATCTGCCAGGATTAAAACACCGCTGATGATACGCCTCTTTACCGGTTTGTTAGTTTGCATTTTTTGATTGTGTTTTACAGTTTTGTTTGTATGTTTTATAAACTCACATTCTTCCTAGACAAATCAAAGCACTCGTTTTACAGTCTGTCATAATGTTATTGTATCATATAGAAGTTTTACTAATTTTACTTAGGTACTTTAGTTATTATTCTCTGTGTATTTCGTACTTAGCTTAGATAGGCAGCAGTAAGTGCTTTTTATTGGGCTTTGTTGTCCACCACTTGTTGCATGGCAATTGTTTTTTGTCAGTGTTCTCTGATTGATTGTCATGCTGTGTTGCCATTGCATCAGTGGAAATAAATAAATAAATAGAAGACATTTCTAGCATTTTAATATCCAGCGGTTTTGCACTGGCTGCTGTTATTTTTATATAATTGCGCGTGAATGCGACTTTTTTTCTGGAATAAAGTATCATAAACTATTCTTGGCATTTATTTTTGGAAGAGACCGAACCCGCCCGTGTGTTTTATGCCTATGTGATGATTTTATGCGCTGGTTCGGAATAGTAAATGGTATTGCTGATGACGGCGGTTAACAAATAACAAGACGACGACTTTTGCGTACACCTCTATTAGTGCAGACAACAGTCCGCATTATACGAAGTTTTTTTGGTCTTTCTTTCGTCTAAGACAAGGACGAACAGTCGGACATCGACGTATAAATCAAGCGGTCAGCTCAGCATATCTACTGGCCAGCGATTCCACTCGGTCCGTGCCTATAGGCTGCTGGTGGTCCAGTCCTGGCTGTTTGCGGGTGGTCCGTGGGGACTGATGCATTCAGATTGCAGCATGCGTGTCGACGATGATATGGGTGACGCCATGATACAACGGCGTGGACAGGCGAGCGCGCTCAATAAAACCCAAATTCCATTACGCCGACTTTGCGACAAAGTCCGGCACAAGTTCCCGACAAAGTCGCGGACACAAATCATGAAAGTCCGCGGACTTTGTCGGCGACAAAGTCCGGTTAATTCCTACAAGAGCTATAACACCAATTTCACCTTTTAACCTATGAGCCCACAGGCAGGGCCTATAGCATGCTTTACGCTTATACACGGACGACAAAAGTGTGATACGTTTTTCTTTTCTGTCCACAATAATGAACAAAAATAGCCCCGCCTACCTCAACTAAGTAAACAATGACGTCATATTTAGCTAATGCGTGATTGGTCGGCGTGCAGAAGTCCGTTTGTCGTGTCGTGTCGTGCTAGTTTCCAAATTCCATTAGAGCGACACAAACGGATTTGTCGCGGACTTGTACGGACTTTGTCGCAACCACCTCGACATGTCGAGATGGCTGAAAGTCCGAAACTTTATGATTTGTGTCTGCGACTTTCACCGTTTGTGTTCGCGAATCGCGACTTTCGTGATTTGTGTCGGGGAAGTTTCGGTGTAAGTCGGCGTAATGGAATTTGGGCTTATCGCGCTGCAGAGTTTCTTGGCGACGCGGTGCCTGCCTGTAATGCGAAGCTATTCGACGCTCTAGGAAGCAAATCCCATCACACCAACGCACTCCCGACGTCGCCACCGGCTTAAACGACATGCGTGCCCACAGTACGAATGCATAGGCGTAGGGGGAAGGGGGCGACATGGAATATCGCGGCAAAAATCCCCCCAAAAATTCGAAACAATTTGTCCGAAATGCAACCTAGTGCGATTTCGATTGACTTGCACTGCAATAGCAGATTAAAATATCAGCGACTGATAGCATGTCTGCGCAGTTGTCTATACGATTCGGTCATTGATCACAATCTCCTTTCTGGTGGAAAAAAACTCTGTCGTTAGGAAAAGTAAAACATCGTTTTAGGCCATTTTTATCAGTTTGTGCGCGCGGAATCATCCGAAAACAAATGTTTGCATTTTTCACACGTGTATTTCGGACAATTTGAAAAAAGAGTAACTTAATTCTCCCGTTCCATTCTGCATGTCAGCGTATAATCGAGGCTTTCTAGTGCAAAGCAACGTTCGTGTTATCTCTCCTAAGCAAAAAAACGATATTTTTGACCGTATACTGACAAATATTGAAACGTTTTCGCGCAGCAACGACCGACTGGCACTAAGCATAGCAGCGTGTCTGATCAATAGCATCAGAGATGTTTTCGCTATTCGTTGTAAACTGGACCCGCAATTGTCTTAATGGATCTTATCGAACCATGATTCTCAAAACGCTCGACATCACACATACGATCTGATCTTGTTGCTGTAGTTCTGGTTGACAAGCACGCAGAAACGGTTTACGTTCTTTTTGCTTATAAATTGGCAAAATTATGTAGATTTAGCTGTATAGCAGTAATAGTAGCAGCAGCATGTGTATTCATTTACCACCGGTTTCATATGCTATTATCAAACGTACCTTGTGCGGAGAAAAAACTGAGGCGCATCCTTTAAGCGGCGCGTGCAGCACTTAACGGATTAAAATGTCGTGATGGAATGGCGATGTGCGGGAGGGAGGAGCGACGGAGACCGGAAGGGCGAGATGAGACACAGAACAGCGGAGGGAGGCTGCTGGATCGTGCTTTTGCCACAGTTTGAGAGCGTGTCGATCTGTTCTGCAACGCGTCGTCCAGTGGTTGCTATCCCTATACAGTCCTGATAAGCGCAGTTTGTGCCCATTGAAAATAGAGGGAGGGGGAAGTTAAGGATGTAGATCAAAACTCTCTCCCTTTTTTTCACTGGGCAGTCTACACCCTTAATCACACTTTTCCCCTATTATTCATTTTCCCCCTTTCTTAATCTACCATTAACAAAACTTCCTATAAAAAGGGAAGGAACCCAAAAAGGATGAGAGAGGGGTAATTGAGCAAGGGCGTCATTAAGCGGGGAGAGCTGGAAGGGTCTACGGACCCCCAAGGATTTATGATTTCAATCTTTTCCCTGTAAATCGTACCTTTGAAACACTGTTACTCCTGCAAAAACAATACATTACATAGACTGAGACTCCCTCCCCAATGATTTACTGAAATGACGCCACTGTACTTGAGTCTGAAAGTGGGGAAGAAGTTCAGACCGACAGTGAGGGGGGGGGAAGTTGCGCCCGATTTCGATTCCAGATTTGGGGGATAGAAGCCACTGTCGTCGTCGGCGCTCACAATTGGCGACGATCGACGGACAGACGGTGCCACCCGGCAGCGCGTCGCAAATCAATGCCTTCTGCGGCGCCGACGGCTATATCGTAGTATCACACCTGCCGCAGCCTAGAGCCTCACTCGTAGAATCCACTAGTGGGCCCGTGCGCGGTCTCTTTGAAGTACCGGGTGGGGCTGCGGCTGCTGCATGCTGGTAGCTTTTTCACGATTACCTGTGCGCCCCGCCGGTATACTTAGCGCTTACGCATCCGCCTCGTCTGCGGTGTGCATCGCAGTTTCTGTAGCACTAGACTAAAGCCTGGTGGATGCAAGCAAACGGGCGTTAACGTGTAAGCGTGGTGGTTACGCGCGTGTGACGGATGCGACGTTTATGCGTAACACGCAGCTGCAGCAGCAGCGGCACAAGTACTGGTGATTGAAGTGAAATCAAACTTGCCGGCGGTTGGGCTGCATTGGAATATTGCGGCGGCGGCGGCGCTGGCTGGATGCAGCGTGTTGCTCTGTTGCTGCTGCTGCTGCTGCTGCTGCTGCTGGTGCGACAGTGACAATCGTGTGACATCCTGCACGACCTTGCGTGATGTCTGCTAGCGACCGACCGACGCGCGCACCGGTCGCCCACACACACACACACGCACACCCTCACACAAGTAGACTACACTCGGTGAACACAGTATCGCACGCCACACTCTCCGTCTTCCACACACTGAGCAGCTGCGACCGGGCGAACTAGTGAGCAGGAGCAGAGAGTGTCATGTGCAGACTGCGCGCTACTGTCGCTGCCGCTGGGATGCGTACGCCAGATCGTCGTCACGACACCAACTCTGGGCCGCTTGCGTTCGACCGCGTTTTGATCAGTTAAGACGCCGATGACTTGCCGGCCCGGACAGCTTTACGTTTAATCCGCTACCTGTCTCTGCTAATCCTTTCTGGCAATACCTGAATAGTTTCTGCAGAATACCGTGAGACCGGCGAGCTTACTGCATTATTTCGCGCAGATTTCGTGCGTTTTGAGTCGTCACTAACTTACTCCACCGCGCGGCAGCGAACCTATCGACTCTTTGTTTGAAGCCCGTCGACGTCCTGGAAGATCGTTTTCGTCGTCGTCGTTTTCGAAGGGATATTTTTCTCACTTTATCAACAGCGCGTCGGAGCTGAAGATCGTCCGTGCGGAAGCGTCTGGACGTGACGTCACGCTCGCGGAAAAGCTGCTGCGTCGAAAGAACGGACGGTCGGACGGTCCGTGCGCCGTGCTCTGCGACACTCTCCTCTGACGGTATTAGCGGCGGACGCTCCGTGCCGTCAGTGTGGACAGTGGCGACGATGACAACTGCTGTAGCACGACGCCGAATTGATCTGCGCATTGTATGGGCTACGACGGCGACGGCGACGCCTGCTTTCGTCTTCCTCGCGGCTGTCATCTGTGGCGTCACCGCGAGCTCGCAGTCAGGCAAGTGCTGTACCCTTCTCAGACTAACACTCTTCTTCTCTCCCCCTTTTTATCCCGCCCCGACCCGTCTCTCTCGACGTGTCTGTATATAGTCGCTAATGAATAATGCTAGCCTCGCGGGGACGTCACATAGATTGAGGCTTTTCGTCACAATTTACTCCGCTCGCCGCTACTTAGCTAAACTGTCGCCAGAAACATGTTTCTCAATTATGGCTGCAGGCGGATACCGAGGAGGCACAACTTTTTAAAATACATCAACAGTTTTCATGCCCCGACGCGTGGAAAATTTAAGACTAAATAACGCAGTAACTGCGAACTATATACGAGCGACTGTATACAGACAAGTAGAGAGAGACGGGTCGGGAGCGGGATAAAAAACGGCGAGAGAAGAAGTGTTAGTTTGAGAGTTTGGCGATATATCTGATTGACCAGTTATTTTAAATATGAACGAATCGTAGAAGAATATCTGAGATCAGAGTATCTTAAAACTTTGTAAATCACAAATATCGCACATTATCAAGCGTCAAACTTTGTAGGCCTAGCTTTATGCTTATAGCCTAACGCTGCTTGCATAGGCCACTAAGTCATGCTAATATCCAGAAGGGCTCTGTAATTTCGAACGCGGGAAATGAATTGCATTAGGCCTAGCTAATGATGCCAGGGTGCAATTTGTGGCTATCTGCTGGCCTCGCAAGCGAACAAATGGATATGAGGTACATCGTGCAGACATATTGCCGTTCAATCAGCCACACTACGCCTTTGCCCCGAATATAGCAAGTAAATTACTACTCATTTCCGGAATGTTTTTTACCGCTTAGGGTGGGAGAGGCTGAGTTAGCTTAAGCATGCATACACACGATAAGCAACTTGCTTATATTTGTTTGCAAATACTAATAATAACCCGAGTAACATTTGAAGTGTAAGCTTAGTCGTTATAGGGTGGCAGAGAATAGATTTGTTTGCGGAATACGTAGGTTTACAGCTTTGTGCACGACAGGAACAAAAATTTATACTTAGTGGTGCTGAGTACGTTTGTGTCGCTTTGCATTGAAAACATTGTGCAAAAAAATAGTACAATAACCTAAAACGACAAAATCGATAACGATGTAAACTGGGGAATGCCGAGTAAATAAGCTTAGTCACTTTGTGAAAGTTTGCACTTTCCTAATGATTTTGCAGTCCTCGCTCGCAATATTGCTCTTCTTTCTGCTGCACTGCTTTGCATTTTTTTATTCGTGCGCGCACAAACATATTTCTGGTACTGTTCAGCTCGTTTGAGCTAGACCCCTTGCATAATCTGCGCCCTCCAATAATAACCGCGGATACTGCGAGGGCCAAGCGCTGACGAAGCAGATAGGCCCCTACCCCCTAGTAATAATAACGGCCAACAAATACGATGTATTATGAAGCATCTGGGCAAGACCGCGTGTCAGGAAAGTAATAGGGTGTTTACACGATCTAGCAAACGTCCAGCATTAGCACGTGTATTTTGAATACATTCACTGGAAGTTTGCTGAACGTCTGCTGGATCGTGTAAACACCCCATAAGGCTACACCAAACAAAGGTGTATTGCACCGATGTGCGAAATTGTGCACTTTACGTCGGTAACCACGCTTTAATTATAGCTGACTCTGACAGCATGTGCTTTCAGACCACACATTCGACACTCTACGTCGGTGCTGTAATTTCATAGAAGTCCGGAAACGTGTCGTTGCGACTGTAGCTATATCAAATTGTGAGAGTGTTGATTTTGGTCATTTTTATGTTTAAACCTACTCCCGAACACGTAAATTTTGGTGAATTTTAAAGATAAAAAATGATGCACTTTTTATCGCGTTTGTTTCATTTTATTCTGTAATAGATTAATTGCAATTAAAATTTTACCGTGGGCTGCTGTTAGAGCACAAACGGTGTATGGCTGTTTACCGTTTGTTTGGTTTTCAGCGAATAAAATGTAGACGGAGATGGGAAAATGTCGGCTTCCGGACAGTTTGTGTAAATTGGTCATCATTTGAGTGAATTACGAAAGAAAGGAAAAGGGCGTCTTTTATGAAACACCGTGTATAGACAAAGACATATTTTCTTCTATAACACGAATTTTATTACGCCGACTTTGCGACAAAGTCCGCTGTTTTTGTCGCCGGCACAGTCCGCAGACTTTCATGGTCTGCGTCTGCGAAAATTATTTCGGTGAAAGTCGGCGCAGTGGGATTTAGGCTTACGCACGCTTGTCGCTAATGACTGTTGCTGTTTGCATTCTATCGCAGACGCAGTGACCTGTTAATACGTCGATGATTTGCCCGAACAGCTTTATGTTTGATTCGTTACCTGTCTCTGCCAATTCATTCTAGCAATACTCGACTGGATTCTGCAGATAGAGTGAGCCGGGCGAGCTTACCGCATCATCTCGTGTAGATATGCTACCAGCGTCTGAGGCCAGCGACATGCAGCTGCTGATCTAATAGACACTGACATTGATTGGCAGCCGTGTAACTGGAACTACGTGCGTTTCCGGATGAAAAATTGTGCCCAAACAGCGGTTTCGTATTCTCGCATTCTGCACTCTTAGCTCTAGCAGTTTGTGGCTGATTCGTAAAGCTGACTTTTTTTAACCAAACAATTTTCAGAAGTTCAGGAAACGGCAAAAGTCGTTGTCAAATGCAACAGTACTGCGTTCTGGCTGCGAAAAACACGACACAAGCTTAAAAAGACAAAAATACGTGTAAAACAGGTTCTTCTTTGATATTAGAATTTTCTTTTCCAGCCCTGATATTGTTCTGTGCCATTTTGTATACGTTTAGTACCGGTACACTTTAAGACCAGATTAATTGCTGAAACGAAATTATGGTTTGCTTATAGGCCTACGGTTACTGACGATACGTAAGATAAGACGAGAAAGTACAGTGTGTGTTTTTAGAAACAAAAGTTTTATGCGTTTATTGTGACTCAGCCAGCACCCCTCTTTCAATCATGTGTAAATACTCTGTAAATATAATATTTAAAGTACTCAGTGAAGTGAGTACAAGTCTCTGTGTTAGTGGGGACATCAAGAGTACTGGAAGCGTACAGTCTCAGACTATAGTACAAAGCATAGTTACTAACGTTTCACAGCTACCCAGCAGGTTATCTCAACCAGGTGACGTTTTGACGGACGTCGACCGCGATAAACGTACGTATAAGCCTACACCGCGCCGGCACGGTGCGAAAGAAAACCCCACGTAACTCCATCAATCAGGACTCAACAGCGACGACGTGTCGTGCGCCCGAATGACTGGGCTGGCTTCCACGCCACGGGCGTCTAGTTAGACTTTGCGTCTGACGTACGGACCGTGGCGCCGACACATCAAATGGCTTCCAGGCGGGAGGGCGCTGCCTCCCAGCCGCGGCAGCAGCGACATTATTTTAAAGATCGCAGCAGCAGCAGCAGCAGCAGTCGTTCGGTCGGACCAAAGCAGCCGGCGGCGCGATCGGTAGAAGAAACGGGTCGCCTGAAAATGCAGGACTGGAAAATGTCGGACGAAAGTGCAGGGCTGGAATTTGATGGACTGGCAATGCGTGTCAGGGTTCGAAAGACAGTTAAATAAAAACAACGTCGTAGTTAGTGCACAGTATCACGAACATTGTTAAAATTACATGACGCAGTTGTGAACTTCGGTTTACATACATTTAATTTAATAGGTTTAGCCTACACAGTTTAGCACAAACTTGAAAATACAGCGTCTTAGCTCATGCACAATATCACAAGCATTGTGGCAAAAATATATGCTAGTTTTCGTCTTTATAATTTAAACGTGTTTATAGCACTCGCGCACACAGTCCAGCTCACTTAAATTAAAATAATGCCATAATTCATGCACCGGAAATGCTGAAGTAAGCCACGCACATCTAAATAGTTCAACGCAGTTCTAGCAGTAGACCTAGGCTATGTCTTCAAAACAGTATTAAGCCATTTTCAAGTCCTTCATTTTCTAGTCCTGCATTTTCAGCGCCCCCAGGAAATCGGCAAAAGGAAGACATCCGTCGACAGCGTGTTGCAATCATATCGTCCACATACGGTCGAGATCTAACGCTCGGGCAGACTTCTAGCTCTGCTGGGTACAAGACGTCCATCACAGCAAGAAATATCCTGCACCTCTCACGCTTGCCAGAGCACGGGCGCTGCTGCCGAGTGCCCACCTGCAGCGCACCACGTCGTCGCAAATCAATGAAGCCTATAATATCACCGTATACTTCATTATTAGTCGCTCTCTGGCTGGCTGTCCGACGTCTTTCGCCGGTCGTTCTGCCGTGATCCCGGAAAGTCGATCTGGCTGCAAACATCAACTTGTCGATTCTCCGCGCGACGACTCGCTTTGTGTTCGAGCCTTGTTTTCAGCGGTACCCCGTTTACACGATCGAGCAAACATCGAGCAAACATCAAGCAGGGCTTAGCAAGCCTGGCGCAACCCCGCCCCTAGCTCAAATGTAGGCCTAGGCTTAGCCCACAGATGATTACGTGTTATATAGGAGGCCTTCCACTAACAACCCGCCCGCCCTCCTAATTAGCATGCTAATTACCATAGCTCGTCGAGCTAGCTGGATGTCCCGTTTACACGATCGAGCAGACGTCGAGCAATTAGCACGTGTATTTTGAATACATTTGCTCGACGTTTGTTCGATGTTTGCTCGATCGTGTAAAGGGGGTATGACTGTCTTCGCATGACGTCGCTGAAGCGGGGGAGCAAACGTTTGTCGTAAAAATTAGGGCTGTATCGAATAGCAGATTTTACTATTCGGTCGATCAAGAATAATTCATTTTATTATTCGGTCGAATACGAATAGAATACGAATAGTTGACGCAGGTTCAAACACAACGCACAATGCTCTGGATTTAACGCTCACACATACTGTGAAAAAATCCAAGTCGGTCATCTTAATTGTGTTCGTGTTAAACAAATGATACTAACAAAGATTGCTGACACTAATGAAACATGCTATATACTAAACTGCTTAGGGAAAGCCTAAAAGCGTCATGTGTTGGCGTTATGCTACAGAGACTGCCGGCTGCCAGCAGCTATCTTTGAGGCTATATGCAGGAGCACCAAGTGGCAACAGCATATGCTTATCATTCGTATTCGGTCTATTTTTGCACTACTATTCGGCCGAATACGAATACACTGTTCGGCCTACTATTCGGGCCGAGTAAAAAACGAATAGAATATTCGGTACAGCACTAGTAAAAATGGCACGTGCACTAACGAAAGGACAGACGCCGCCGAGTATAAACTGCACGCTTTCTTGGTACTGTGTTTTCATCAGACATGGTCAGCGTTTTCGGCCCCCGCAAAAGGGGCAACCCACATGCCAGATAATGTTAGACAGCAGCAGAGCATTTTCTGTCTTGTGAGGTCCTCTTTATGACATGTTTTGGCATCTATTACATCTATCTATTACACGTATTCTGTTGTAGCACGACATTTTCTGGCTGATATAACTTCTGAATCCGAAAATAAGAGAAAACAAAGGTTTCTCGTATAGACACTAGACACATAGATCCGTTGGAAGTCACGCAGGGATCTGGCTCTAAATCTGTGACATGTCGTTGGCAGAGGTTTGCGGTTTCTTACTGCCTTTTTAGTTTTGTATTTTTCTTATCCGGCTTGCAACTTTGTCTCGATGCAAGTTGTTCAAGTTCACACGCATGTGCTCGCGTTACGATACGACATAATTCAACATTAGCCAAAAGATTGTGACGCTCTGTGGCTGAAAAAGTATTAAAAGTAGCCGCGGGCCAAACGGAAATTGACCTTTATCTTGCACCGTCGGATTAACGACCAAAGACCACGATTATTTCCGGCATCGACGCTGGTGTCAGATATACGGGACTAGGTTCAACAAACAGTCGATTATGACCAGTGGGAATTGCAGAATAGGACAGGTGAGTGTAGGCGAAGGTGAGGGGATGATGGATTTGTAGTGCAGCTTTGCACGCACACAGCAGTCCACATGCCTGCAGCCGGTGGCACGTTATAACGAATGCCATATGGTTCATCGGTTCCGATATAATTGGCTGGGACTTGTGACTGAAAGCATAGATTAGTCGCAGATGAACCGCAGCCGCAGCTGCTGCTGTTGCTGTTGCTGCAGCAGCTGATGATGATGAAAATGATGAAGTTGGTGGTGGCGAGATTTGTTGACTCGGCGCAATGCTTCTTTTAGCAACGCTGATCATGATTTCCATGTCACCACTAAACAACGCCAAACAGCTACTGCTCTCAGCAAATGTATGCTAATTCACTGATGAGAAGCAGCTTTTAATATTGTATCAAATTTGCATGTAAGTTGCATTGTTGCCAATCTCTGTGAAAAGATTTTTTCACTTAAGCCTATCTCGTATCTAGTATCACTTATGCCGATAACCACAGTGCGCATTTAATCAGGAAAATACCAATATTACAACGTAAAACATGTTATCTCTCAATGTGTTGGTAAATTCAACTTGTCAAGTCATTTGAACACTTACAGGCCTAAATTGTTTTAAGCCTACTTATGTTGGCATTGTCACGTCACGTAATGTTCAGTTGCTTTTTGGTGTTCGTTAATACTACAGCCTTACTTTATTAGACCAATAAACGTATCTCTCCGTAGTTTTGTTCAAGAGTGATATTGCATATTTTTACCTCCGCCAAGGAGGTTATGTTTCTGCCGGTTTTTGTTTGTTTGTTTGTCTGCTTGTCTGTTTGTCTGTGTGTTAGCAAGATAACTCAAAAAGTTATGGACGGATCTTTCTGAAATTTTGAGGGAATGTCGGGCATGGCATTAACTATCAGCGCTTAAATTTTGGGGGTGATCAAGCAGGAATCCTGGATTCTGGATCACTTTGAAATTTTCGTTACCATTGCGTTAAAGGGCGCATAAGGGAACCGCTGGCAAAGCGAAGATAGTGACGCCACCTGGCGAATAGCTTTGCCTTGGCGGAGGTACCTGCGGGCTATGACTGCTTTTCTAGTAGTTTAATTACTAGTAGTTTGATGTAATCTTGTTTCAGTATTAACAAGTGAGTCCAGATAGAGTAAGATACGTGATCTGTAGCGATAAGGTATTTTAAAAAATCTTTTACTTACAGTGTTTTTTTTTCGAAGGCAGCCTGAAATTTTATCCAACGTATTTCTAGCAAACAACCGAGCATAAATGGTCAAGAGATAATAAACAACGTGTGACTCAGCACCATAATACTTCGTCCCATAAATGGCGGATCTCGGGCAACTCCAATTCACTTTTCCCATAAACTTTACAGGAGTTTCGTTGTCTTACTCGCGGTGCAAGATCGCCGGTTCGCGTGATGCGAGAAGCGGCGAATAGAGCATAAACCAAGCCAGATAAGAGGCAAATTGATGCGCCGTTTATTCTTGTTATTGCGCCTTTTCGATATGATCAGCCGGCAATGCCTTCTTTCCGCAGTGCGTTATCTACATCCACTCTGCACTTTGTTTTTCGTGCACAAATCTTTCGTCCCAGATAACAGATCTTTGCTTCTCTATCCGATAACTGTGAATGACACCAGTGAACACGGTTTGCTGTCTGTATTTTTCTCGTCAGTTATGCTGATTTTCATCAAGTTGTTAGTTTGTCACTGCCTCTGTTAGGTTTCTGGCCAATTTCGGCCTTCTTCGAAGTTTTTGTCATTTTGACGGGTGTGATTTTGTCGTTTATAACCGACCGTACTTAGGTAACGATCGAGCTTATCGTACGAGTTGTTGTCTGTCGTCTATCTGTCTGTCTGTTTCTCGTCGTTTGTAACAGATGTATTGTGGCTAAACAGTAGATCATAAGAAATTTTTTTACACGAATAACTACCACTTTATCTTAAACTTGGGCATACAAAACTTCAGCGATCTATTGTAAAGAAAACATTTTAAAATTTGGGATTGAATGCAAGGGATAGAAAAGTGTGCGTGCTTTAACGGAAAACTGCACATATCGGTTAGGGTTATTATTAATCATTAATAGGAAGTGGCATGTTGGTTTTCAAATGACATAAAAATCATTGACCTTGGATGACCCTGAAGGTCACCGACAACCAGTATGGTCGGTTATCTTAGCGATAGCTGGGTTTCTTGTTTTGCATCATTTGCTAAAAAATAAATAACGACGCACGTAGTTTATTATCATTACATTACAGTCATAGAAAATGATGGATAAAACACTGAGAAATGCGCGTCACACATATAAACAAACGTTGAGCATTTAAGAATCTTTATAGAATCAACGTGGAATAAGTAAAAATCTGTGTCATTTAGCAAAATACTATATTGAAATGTGATTGATATGTGTGAAATATTTGCACATTTTATAAGCCTACTAAGTATCATGCGATTGAGGACTTTGCTACTGAATGGAGGTCGTTTGCTTGACGTCGTTAATTTTACCATGTTGTGTTTTTCTCGTTTATTTCGGTTTCAAATTTTCCAGTTTCGTGTATTTTCACGTAGGCCTATATTGTACTTTCGTGCATGCCGATAGGGTACTACTGTCAGTCATAGGGTGTTTACACGATTGAGCAAACATCGAGCAAACATCGAGCTGGCTTAAGCAGGCCTATTGGAACCCCGCCCTTTGGCTCAAATGTAGGCCTAGCTAGGCTACTCTTAGCCCACAGCTGATTACGTGTTATATAAACCTTCCAATTACAATCCTCCCGCCCTCTTAATTAGCATGCTAATTACCACAGAACGTCGAGCTAGCTGCTCGATGTTTGCTCGATCGTGTAAACACCCTATCAGTGGCCTGGAAGTTGAGTTTTATTGTAGGTTACATAGTGCGCGCATCTGGCAATCTTCACCATTGCAGCATCTGTAGTATATAGGCCTATAGAACTGTACGTCTGTAAATGTAATCACGTAGGATTAGTGGACAGTTGATATGCCCTGTATGCAATATCCAGAGATCCAGAACGCCAGATGTAGGATACGTAGAAGGCTAGAAGCACGGCTGTTGCACAGAAACCGCGCACGTTTATATTGTTGTTGTTACTGTTGTTATTAATATTATTGTTTGACTTATAGCGTAAAGAATCAAAGTACTAAAAGCAAAAGCTAAAAATGGTCTGGAGCGGCTAAAGGTCTCGTGCTTCGTAAGTATCCGTCCAATGTTTCGCCGATCAAGATAGAGTTGTAGTGCTGCGTCAAAACAGATATACGTTGCCCGTGAAAAATGCTCTCTTCTATAGCGGGCCTTCAGATACCGCGGTTTCATCTTCCACCCACGGTGTTCACAAATTCTGTCGTGCCGCCAGCCGTGAGTGTCAAACCCGGGAATCCCAGGGAAGAAGGTAAATGCTAGTGACTGGAGTCTGGAATTTTAGTGTACTTGGAGATTTTTCTGCTTGCTCCGGCCTCAGCTACTGTTTTGGGCCGAGTCACTTTTTCAGCGCAAACGATTGCAGCGTCATTTCGCCTTACCTTTATTACCTCCGCCAAGGAGGTAATGTTTTTGCCAGACTCTGTTTGTCTGTCTGTTAGCAAGATAACTCAAAAAGTTATGAACGGATCTTTCTGAAATTTTGAGAATATGTCGGGCATGGCACAAACTACCAGTGTTTCAATTTTGGGGGTGATCCGGAAGGAATCCTGGATTCTGGATCACTTTGAAATTTTCGTTACCATTGCTTTCAATTGGGCATATGGGAAACCGCTGCAAAGCCGAAGATGGTACTGCCACCTAGTGAACAACATTGCCTTTGCGGAGGTGTGCGGGCTCTGACTGCTTTCTAGGCCTAGTTATTACATTTACCCACCAGGCGAAAAGCCGCAGCATGACCCAGTGGACTTCCTTGACAGACCTTAAGGTCGTAAAGAGCTCTTAGAGGCTGCCATGAACCTTAAGAGCGTTGACCAATAAGTATTGCAGAATTCCTCTGCTGTGTGGGTGTGTGCTCATATTAAATATATATACAACAAATTCATTAAATTTGAATTTGTTAGTATTTTTAATAAATCAAGATTTAACTTGCTATCTGAAATACTCAGATTGACTTACTTTGCTTTTGTACATTCACATCTGTCATATGGCATTGAAATATATGATAATACAACAACAAATCATTTGTCTAAGTTGTTAGTACTTAGTAATACATTGTTGCGTTTTTTTTCAGCATAAACGTTTTCCACTACAGTTGTTACATACTTATCAGATTTTGATTTTTATGCATCGGTATGTGCATCACCGAAATGAACTGCCTGTCATATTTTCTACATACTTTGAGAAAAAACAGTTTATTCATCATCACAATATACGTCATAAACATGATTTTCATACCCATTTTGTGCAGACTGAATTTGGTAAAAGGAGCATTAAATATAAAAGATGTAAACTCTGGAATAATTTACCTGATGATATTAAAGCCATAAGATCATGTCATTTTTTTAGACTTTGGTTGAAGAAGTTGTTATTGCAGTCGTGGAATAGATGCAGCACTTTAAATTGTTTTCGTTTGCATTTTTTTCTGTCTATCTATAGTCTGTCATTATTTTGTTATATCGTTGTCTATTGTGTTAATGGTGGCCAGCGTTGATGGGCGTTTGCCTTTTCTGGCAACCTGCCATTGTAGTTGATTATTGTTGTTGAAACTGTTATTTGAGGTGTTACTTGGCCAATAAAATTCTTTCTTTCTCTCTCTTTCTCTCTCTCTGCTCCAGAAATACTCATCCGGAGTTGCATATATTGCACTGCATCGAGCAATATGGCAAGACCAGAAGTCTCATTTCGCCCATTTCTACATATTTGTTCATCCGTCGTCTGTCGCATTGCTTGAACTGTTCGTCGGATTTAAATGCTAATTGACAGGTTCAATTGCGGGGTCTAATAATGCATAGAGCAAGAGAAGATTTCGATGTCAAACCCCATCCAAGGCATGCAGTTGCTTTCGACTTACGAAAAAGATGATACTTTTCACCTGGTGGCAGCATCGGTCAGCGATGTCATTTTTTGCCAAATTATTTTCTTTTGTCTTTTGTTTTGGCTATACAGGTGTTCCCTGTGCGTTATGTAGTTAGCTACTGCTAGTTTTTTTAACTGACCGTGATTAAGTAATGGTCAAGCTTATGGTACGGTTGTCGTCTGTCGTCTGTCGTCCGTCCATCACGGATGTAATGTGGCTAAGCGTTCGGTCGTGGAAAGGAAACTTTCTGTAGGAATAATTAGTTCTTTGTCGAGGCTCTCTGCATACAAAATTTGGATGACCTTGAAGGTCACTGACAACCAGTACGGTCGACTGTCCTAGCGACAGCTGGACTTCTTGTGTGTTTTAACGTAATCGTATTTTGTGACCAGTGATGGCGTCGCGCCAAAAGTGACGGTAAGGCGAGAGATAAGGCTGCAGCAGCAAGTAGACCTTACGACACCGCTGGAAATCTGCCAAAACGGCGCTAAAATGAGTTTGCCGTGAACAAACAGGAATGTTTTGAATATTCGTCGTTAGTAATGGCAGGCGATGATCGTTGATGTAACAGGGAAACGTTTTCAAAATTGGGGTTGAACAGATGGGGGAGGGTAGAAAAAACGGAAAACTGGCCGTATCTCAGAAACGATGAGAGATAAAGCCAAGGTTACTATTGATCACTAATAGGAAGTGGCATACGCGCTTTCAGATAAGATAAAAATCATCGACCTTGGACGACCTTGAAGGTCACTGACAAGCTGTACGGTCGGCTATCCTAGCGACAGCCGGACTTCTTGTTTGCGTACGTTATGTGTTATTGCATTGTCGTGTCGTAATTACTCGCTGGCAGCGCTGTCTATTAACATATCGCATCCAGAAAACGCGGACGACGTCGTCGTCGTAAAATTATTTTTTACTACAATGGCGATATTTTTCCCCCTGCGCACCGTCTGCCGTGCGTAAAACAGCCAGACGCTCGCCGAAGAGTGCGCGTGATCTGCGCCGATTATGGGCTACGGCGCAACGCGAACGCTGAAAAACTATTAGAGGGTGGGAAGAGAACAGAAGGTTAGCTGGAGTGGATCGTCGGGGGGGGAGCTAGGATTGTGCTATTACGGGTTAGCAGCAAATTTTCCCATCGGATCGCGCACCGAGTGCGGCTGGCTCTCTGGAAGCGGTAATGCGGCATGTGGTTGGCTGTGAAATGTCACAGAATAGCAATCGACCCGGCGCAGCCATTGCATACTGCCGTGATGTGCCGGTAGCTGTTTGTGACTCCTGGCTTCAGACGACTTCGTAATCGGGACTTCTTACAGGGGCGTCATTTAGGGGAGGGCTGTGGGTCTTCGGACCCCCAAGAATTTGATTTTAAATTTTTTCCTATAAAAGTACTTGTGAAACAATTTTACTGCTGCAAGAACAATGCGCTACGTTCACTGAAACCCCCGCCCAAATGATTTACTAAAATTACGCCACTGCTTTTTACGATTTTTACCCGCGATAGCATGTAAAGCTACGCGCGTTATAGCTGTCGTCGAGTCGTTCATCCGTCTGTCCGTCCGTGGCACCCTACCCTATGAAAACGGTGCAAGCTAGGATCACGAAATTTTCACCGTGGCTGCCACAAGGACTAGTTCTTTGTGACAAAATTTCGTGCCGCTGAGTTAAAGGATTCATCACGGCGTCAAAGAAGGGTACCGCCCTAAAAGTCGTCATTTTACCGCCATTGGCTCGTCTAGCGTAAAAACGGTTGCAGATAGGCACAGACGTGCTGCTTATCATAACAAGCATTGTTGACGAGCTTGCTGAGGGTATTAACGTCAATGATTTTGAACGACTTTTAGTTCCCAATATACAAAGTTTTGGTGATTTTTTGCGATTTTCATCTGCGTCGCACATTCTGAGTGTAAATTGCGACGAAATGGCTAGAGATAAACCAAAACAATCGGCGTACGAAATTTTCAGCATTAAATGTAGATTTCAGCAGTTTGAATATAGTCTTAATATCTTGCCACAAACTAGTCGCCGGGTCCGATTACCAGTCTGTCTCGGACTCCAGTGCGCGGATGAAACTTGTTAGCTCTGCTGTCGCCAATGTCAACGTCGCCAACAGCCGGGAACTTTGCGCGGCGGATATGGAACGGAACCGAACAGTGTCGAGACAATTTCCCACCAGATTCATCACTCCGCCACTACAAACCGCATCCGTGCGGGCATCGCTTACTTCACACCCGCAGATCTCACTCAGGGAAGCCGTTTTTAAGTACAATGCTGTTGCAAGCTTCTTCAGTTCGCTTTGGCAGATGAGTCCAAGTAAATGGCTTTCGAAATGATTTTTTATCTGTCTTCGGGAAAGTATTCTGAAGCAGGCACGGTCCCAACAGGTTTTACAGTTCAGTAAAAAAATTTTTGCCAAAAAATTATAACTAAACCTTACTGTTACGAGCGTTTTGGATATTGTCGTCTGAAGCTAAGCCTATGTGGTCAAGAAAATAGACTTTTGTAGGTCTACACGACTTCACGTGTTTGGAAGTAGCCTAGTACTACTTAGGTGATCTGCAAAGAAGAAACGTTTTAAGCCCTACTGTAATCTTAAACTTATATATTTTCGTTTATATTTCTTTATCTGCTTCGTGTCGTTGGTGACAGTAGTATATGTTTGCATTTTGTACTTTTTATTCGTAGGCTTATTTGTTATGTACTGATATTTTAAATAAATCTTTGACAGTCGAATACTTTTGATTTACTGAATAAACTTTGTATTTCTCTAGTGCGTTTATTCGTTTTCTTATCGAACTAGAAAGCAATCGTAGCTCGCAGGTACCTTTGCCAAAGCAATGCTATTCGCCAGGTGGCGTCACCATATTCGCTTTGCCAGCGGTTTCCCTTATGCCCCATTGAAAGCAATGGTAACGAAAATTTCAAAGTGATCCAGAATCCAGGATTCTTGCCGGATCACCCCCAAAATTGAATCACTTGTAGCTTATGCCATGTCCGACAATCCCTCAAAATTTCAGAAAGATCCGTCCATAACTTTTTGAGTTATCTTGTTAACACACAGACAAACGAACGAACAAAAACCGGCAAAAACATAACCTCCTTGGCGGAGGTAATAACGGGAGCGGACGTTTCGTGGAGGCCTGGGTTGGCATTGCTAGAGGGCTTACTGTCGGTCCTAAGTGCGGGAGTCAGTCTGTTGCTTGCTGTACGCTCGGAAATGGCAGGTTTTATTACCAGTATGATGGGGTCTGGTGAGACGAGGGTCTGGAGGACGGTTGAACGGCGTGCTGTTCTGGTGGAAGCAGGTGAGGGGGGAGTGACGCCGGGAAAAGGTTGGTTGGTTGGCGTTGGATGGTGTGATTACGAGCGATGATCTAGCGGCTTGGAGCTGACACGGACACAACGCAGAGCTGCTTACATTAATACGTCCTCCAGCTTCTAGACTCCTAGTAGCCTAGTACCAGGCGTCTGTGCCTGAGTGAATGAGTGAGTGAGCGAACTGTGGCTTGTCGCAGTCGCTGCAGCAGCACACTGATGCCCTCGACTCGCCGTGACGCTTGTATGAATATCATAAACACTGCAGGAATCAATTGTCACGTACCTTCTCAGTCTTTCACAGCAACTGACCATACAGCACTGCACCATCTCTGTACGGGCATTTGTACATGTGCGATACGATAACAAGAAGCCCAACTGTTGCTAGGGTGGGCCAACAGACTGCCTATATCCGAAGGCCAGCGTCCGACTTCCGGTCGCAGAAAGAAAGCGATTTCCCAGAGTGACTACAGTTCCATACATGCTATGGGGACGCTGCTATATCGAACGCTATATAGTCAACACTAGGATACGATACGGTAATTTAACGCACGTGAGTGATGGCTGCAGGGGCAAAAATTTTGCGTTTAAAATTGCGGCCAAACCGGTGCAGATAGAGACACGGTTAGCCTACTGTTGACAGTTCCAAGGAGCTCGACATCGCTCTATCCAATGTTACCATCCCGTCTCTTTACGACTTACTGATTAAGCACAATGCCGCACAATTGGCATGGCAGAGAGCGTAATGACTTTCCAAGATCATAATTTTCGTGTCATGTGAAAAGGCTTTGTGTGCGACATCCTATTAGTGATTAATAGCAACTTTGTCTTTATCTCTCGCCTTTTCTGAGGTACGGCGACTTATCGGTTGAAAAACGCGCATTTTTTTCTATCCCATTTCTGGTCAACCCCAAATTTGAAAATGTTTCCTTTGCACCGAATCGCTGAAGTATTTCGAGCAAAGAGCTGCAGCATTTGGCTAATCAGCGGTGTCATAACTTTTCTGGTAAGACCTACCGTTTAGTCGCAATACGAGAGACTACGACAGGCAGACGACACGTCGTGCCAAAGATTTGACCTAAAGGTAGGCCAAAAAAATAAAACAATTGGAAACGGTCGCTGTTTAGCTTTGTTTTTTTTATTTTTCTTTCACGTGCAGGCGCTCTAACTGAACATTTGTGTCCAGTTTCACACCAATCAACAAACTGAGCTCAACGGAGGAGGAGCCAAGACCCCGAAATTTGTTTGCGTGTGCGTTACGGAGTGTTTACACGATCAGACAAACGTCCAGCAAACTTCCAGCAAATGTATTTAAAATACACGTGCTAATGCTGGACGTTTGCTGAATCGTGTAAACACCATATTAGTGTCGTCACTGCAAGCTTCAGAGATGATATCTAAACTAAAACTTGAAAAAATGGATTACTACATTTTAAGACCAAAATTGAGTGCTTATTTTTCAGAATACGTTAGTATCAAAGTTTCTTTAAATTAATGCGATCATGTATACGGTATAATGCGTTCGTTATTGTACCGCAATATTTTCTGATACTGCCATTTTGCCCAACTTTAACTCGAAGTACAGTCGAAGTAAGATCACTTTACTGCGTAGCATTTTGTGTTGTCGGTTGGAATGATTACGCGTCTGTGTTGGTCTACGCAGGGCCCAGGGCTAAATATTTTGTCCGAAAAATCCAGGTTTTTTAAATTTTTTTAATTTAAAAAAATAAAAAGTCCACTTTTCAAGTTTTAGTTTTTTATTTGTTGTAAAATTTGTGACATATTATAGCTAGTTTTATTTTAAATTTTAATCGTGATTTCTGATTGCTGCATCTTGCTACAATTTATAGAAAACAATGTAATTGTGTGACGGACAGGGTGTATAAGATGTTTTTCCTGGGTCGTAAATTTGTGTATACGGTACGGTGTTTATTGGACACTAAACCAGAAAACTAAAACAACTTTAACAACCTTTAAGAATCTTAGAAAGCTACAAAAACGCTTTAAAAACCGAAACCTTAAATTTTTTTCTATAAACCTGGATTTTCTAGCTCTGTTGGGGCACCTGTCTGTTTGTGACGTCATGTGTTGGTGTGCAGGGCAGCAACAGCCTGAGCCGGCGCCGTTTCGCGGTCCCAAGGAGTACTGCTACTACGAAACGTTCGACGCTCGTTGTTCTGACAACGAGGTGATCTTGATGACGTCCGCCCTCTACGGTCGAATGCGGTTTGGTCGCTGCGTCAAAACAAACTTCGGCTTCATGGGCTGTTTCACAGACGTGTTGGATCTGCTGGATCGTCGCTGCAGCGGCAGACGCAGCTGCTCCGTCGAGGTGGTGGAACCGACGTTCGACGGCGTCCGACCTTGCAACAAAGAACTCAAGTGCTACTTGGAAGTCGATTATCGCTGCATTCGAAGTACGCTTACCTCCTTTCCCGATCTATCACGGAAATCTTTTGTCTTCACATCGCATCATTATATCATATGAAAAAAACGGAAAAAATATAGTGCTTTTGCCCATATTACAGAGGAAGACCATAGGTGTATAAATGTACAAAACATCAGTTTATACACTTGTTAACGGCAACATTTAAGGACTTGCACATCGAAAACAGCAAAAATTACAAAAGGTGATATTGCCCGCATCACACTGACTGTGTGTCAATGTGCTG
>Ga0209367_1000187_pt1 | contig 50304 bp, 28 predicted proteins | sample WorMetLIZISLAND2_FD_187412 | JGI IMG/M metagenome (GOLD analysis project Ga0209367, IMG submission 187412) | Marine gutless worms symbiont microbial communities from Max Planck institute for Marine Microbiology, Germany - Olavius geniculatus... ... | reverse complement strand
GTGCTATAGATGATGAGAAGGGGGGGTCTGTGCTGAGAGATAAGAGAAAATTTTATAGAAAAATAGCTCACAAAAAGTTTTAGAATTTAGAAATTTAAAAAAGAGGTGCAGGAAATTAGTTTAAAGAAGCTGACAAATTTTTAACAGGCAAAATTTTAGAAAAGAGAGGGGAGAAAACTGCACCAAGCCAAAATTTAAAAGTATGGACCCTGCGACTTTTACAGTCATTTGCATGCATTTTCTCGATTCTGGAAGCACTAGAGGAATAAGCGCGTTGTGGCATATACAGGGTGGGCCAAAAAACGGACTTGTTTGAGCGTTGATAACTCAGCGATGGTTGCTCGTAGAAAGGCGTGTGATATGTCAAAAGTTTTAGAATGTTGTAGACAAAAAGGGCCGAACTTGCATAGCAAATCATTTAAATATTCTTTGCCTAATTTGCCTAAATCTTTATTACCCCTGAAATTAGGCATTTGGCTGCACTCCCATGTGCCCGAGTTCACTGAACTCAAAAACTCACTGCCAAAAAGTCTAGATTTAAATTTTGTGAATTATTCAGTGTGTGGGCATTGCAACAGATAGCATGGTCACAAAATTTTAGTAACTGGCCAGCTAAAACGTGTGCTAATCGAATGCTGGGCTCAGCTGATCCTGAACACATTGACTCCAGCGATCGATCAGCTGCTTTAAAGAACCGATGACGGTTATGAATGCAAAAGCTGGGCAACTGCCTATGTCAAATTTCATCTAAACTCAACATATGTGTTAATGATTGTTGATATTTCACTCTATGCTGAATGAAAATCAACTTAAGATCATGTGTTACTGCCAATTTAGCATAATTTTAGGGATGTGGCAGATTTGTGTAAATAGGCAAAGAATATTTAAATGCTGAGACATGCAAGTTGTACACTTCTTCTGTACACAGTTTTGAAACTGTTGGCATATTATGTGTCTTTCCATCAATAAACATCGCCTAGTTATAAAAGCTCAAATATCCATGTTAAATCCATGTGTTACAGTCAAATTTAGCAGAATTTTGGGGGTGACGAATATTTATGCAAATTATGCAAAGAATATTTAAATGCCTTATTATGCAAATTCGTCATTTATTATTTACAGCATTCTGAAACTTTTGACGTATGACAACATCTTTTTACTGCTAACGATCGCTGAGTTATCGACACTCAAACAGGTCTGTTTTTTTGGCCCACCCTGTAGTACAAAGTGTTGTCATTTTAGGATGTAAAAAGTCGAAGGTTGTAGGTCCTATCTGTAACCTATTTTAAAGCTGCAGAGCTTTACTTGCCATATGGGATCAGGATCACATGGTGTCACTTGCCACCCAATGTGGGTGAACACGTGCCCCATCAACTATGGCCATGCAGATCGATACTTGATTTACTACTATGAAGGCATGGAATGGCTGAGTTGAGCGTCTAATGGTTTGCATGTATTTTCCTGATACTAATAATATGAAAGCAGTAAAGGCACTTTGTTCTGGTACGGTTGTCAATATTTACAATTCATAAAATTTTAATTCTACATTTTTGATTGTCGTCATGTCGCTGTGGACTTGTTACAAAAGAGATAAAATATTTGACGTTTATTCGGTAATTGATAATTTTTTTCTCCAGAGAATGTGATTGGATAAAACAAACACTTAGCTTCTGCTAAAGATAGTACGGATCTATTGTTGCCCTTGTGCCAGCTGTTAGCCGAATAACTTATCACTTGCTAAAAACGTGCATTTTTTGCAGAATAACCACCGTTAGTTTCAGCCCAGATTAATTTTTTAAAGTTCACTGTTGAAAATTGTTTAATCGTTACCAGCTTTAATTGTAAGACATAGATCAGAGCGATATCTAGACATTTTCACGCAGTGACATGTCTGCAGTGTTTTTGTTGTTGCGTGCAGCATCGAGCGAGTGTCGAAGGACAACTTCGGAGATGTGTTGGAACTTGTCGACCGTTTGTGCTTTCCCGCGCATTCTTTGCCGGCTCGCAGAGATATGGTGATCAAATGTCTGGTCTCGTATTGACTGTCAGACTCTCTGTGATATGCTGTCATAAACCAGCATTATGCTATGAGACAGTGGAACTGGTTTTTCATACTTTTACTTTTCTTATTATGGCACTAATTACATGAAATTGCCCTTCTGTGCTTGTGCACTTTTTGCTGTTGGCAGGTGGGCCATCTGACGTGTAATAATTTTACATTTTTCAGGAAATGCATTGTTTATCTCGTGTACTGTTTTTTTGTAATTGACTATACTACAATTTCTATATTTTGCCAGTTAGAAAGAATCATGAGTATTGAGGTGCATTATGAACTGAGTGTTCTGAGTGTCTGTATAAATTTGGTCATCGAGAAAACGTGCATGAGTATGTGCTTAAACTCAGGTGACTTTGTGACTAGTAATGGGTTATAAAATCGTTTTTTGATAACAGTTTATTTCTGTATGTTTCCCCTTTTGCTGCCAGGTGTGTGCGGTTTTTATATTTTGACTTCGGTTTGATTTTCAATTTGGTTTTGAAAAAACCTCAGTTTTCGGTCAGGTTTTCGTTTTTTTAAACTGTGGTTTTTGGTTCGGTTTTGTTTTTTACTCTCTGATGTTTAGTGTGTAGAATAAAAAAACTGCCAAACAGGAGATTTCAAATTCCGACTGCTACCATCGTCCACGGTAGCCATCTTTTACTCTGCCTGTGACATCAGAAATAACGCAGACTACTTCATGTGCCGAGTACAGTAATGGTCCAAGCAATCGTTGGTTGAAGTGTTTCGAAACTGTGCCCAGAGAAAGCAAAATTTAACGTCGGTCTATTAGGTTCGGTGTTTGGCAACTGAAAACCAAAATTTTCAATGGATTCTGCCTACCCTTATTTGCTGCTGCTGCTTTTACTCCTACTGCTGCTACTACTTTTTGTATATATTTTCAGTTTATTTCTTTTACTCCCACTATCTGGTAAACATAAGCTGTATATAATATGCAGGGGCAGTGTGGACAGGTGACAATACCGGCAGTTGGAATCACCTCGGGATAAGTGTTCCAATGCTGCTGACGCTGAATCTTGTCGGACTTACATTCAGCGGGGCTGATGTTGGTGGCTTCTTCCGAAACCCGGACCCCGAGCTTCTGACGAGATGGTATCAGGTTTGGTTTGATTCATTACACAGACCTTCTGCATTCTATTTATTTCAGACATAACACGGCCTATGTGTGTGAGCATTTTAGGAGCAAATAACTTACCTGAGGTGTCACTACAATTCTGGATTTATTTAATATAGAAAAAATATTGTGCCTTAATAACATGACATCGAACGAGCTGTAAAAATTACTACAGTATTATTATGTACCGGTAGCTGAACATGAGAGGCCATTTTGTGCTAGCTACTTACATTTGTTAAACCAGTGTGCAAATGAAGACTAACCACTATCTAGTTGCAATAAATTAAGCATAGGTAATGAATGTTACTGTTCAATGTTTGTGGAAGAAGTTTAGGTTCAAAAACAGCAATCATATTTTGCATTTTACTATTTTGCAGGCTGGGGCATTTCAACCGTTCTTCCGAGCTCATGCCCACCTGGACACACGACGTCGGGAGCCGTGGTTGCTGCCCCCGGCATACTTCTCTGCAGTCCGTTCTGCTATTATCTCTCGCTACCGACTGCTGCCCTACTGGTACTGGCTGTTCTATGACTCGGAGCGCACGGGTATGCCAGTTATGCGACCGATGTGGGTGGAATTTCCCACTGATCGGTCAACATTTGCTAATGAGGATCACCTCTTTGTTGGCAGTGCGCTGTTGGTACGTCCAGTGATGCACAGCAGTGTTGCCGTAGTCGAGGCATATCTGCCCGGGGTTAATCAGGTATTTCAGCATTTCCATTTTTTTGTTATTTCTGCAGCTGCGAAAATTAACGATTAGTCACACTATTAACTGCTAAAACTTCTAACGATTTTACTGAAATTTTAATTGTTAAAATTTTGTTGCAAATCACATCAATAAATAACTAGATGCATTGACAGGCATCTGAAATCATTTTGATTATCTGTTTTTCCAGAAATAGTCAGTATTTTAGTTTGTCTACAAGACCGGATTAAGAAAACTCTCAAATTTTGACCACTCGTAGCTGAATTTGCTGGATTAGATAATGTATTTTCTTCGGCAGTTACCACTGTTAGCTTTCAGTCAAAGTGAACGATTAAAATAACGAATGAATCATTAATTTCTGTAAGGTTAGCATTAAAATTTTTGATCATTACCAGCTTTAGTTATTTCCTTTATTCTGGATGTCTTGAAAACCTGCAGATGTCGTAATCCGACAGTGATTAGGGAAAAGTCGTGGAATTGTTCAAGAGTCATGGTGCTGTCAGAACTATCAGGGAAAAAATTCCCCGGGAATACTGTATATTCGAAACTTTGTGCTTGGGACAGCACCGGTGTTTATTGACATTGTATTAACATAGTACTTTGATGGTTGGTTTTAGGCATGTATCTGAAATGGCTGCATCTTTCAGTTTGTCACTGTTTGTTTTATGCCAATGTTAGGTGTGGTATGATTTTGATACATACAAGGCATATCCCGGAGCAAACTCTGTTAACATATCAGTAGACATTGATAAGGTACATACCATATATGTGTTACATTACTTGATTTTGTTATTAGAATTTAGTCTAGTATCCAATGTCTTTACATGGGTGATGTGACAGGCCTGATAATAATAATGATAATACCAATGCCAATGTTTATGGTGCCATCATCATGGCACTGCCGTTGCAAGAGTTCGCCCGGTTTATTTTACTGAATGTAGCATGAGTGCCAGGTGATTATCGACCTTTGGACCAAGCCGATCAGCTTGAGCCAATAGATCCGCCGGAAAGGCAGCTACAGAAACTACATTCACCATTGCCATTTATTATTACTCAGCTAGACAGCTGATACTCATTTTACAATCCCACAGAGGGTAGAAGGCTGAGTCGACCTAGCTGGCAAGCTTTGCACTAAGATGGTTTACCTGCCCTTAGACAGTCACGCATCACAGTACTTGCCAGGCCTAGTGTAGAGTTACTTCCTTGATTTAATCAAACTTGTTACCCGCTAGTTTAGCCCGTTTTTCATGTAGTCGACAGTGAAAGAGTTTGAATTCAAAATTTTAAACAATTGATTAACTACTCATTGTACATTTGTGTAACCTTGAATTACTATTCTTAATTTGTTCAATTAGTAGTATGGGAGTGAGCATGTAAGTATTAGTAAGTGCAAATTTCTGTAGATCTGCCGTCAAATGACCGAAAAAATGCTGCAGGAACTCTGTGAGCACAGACCTCTTCTAGGACTTTTGCTTTTCATTTATGTGATTCCAGCACCAAAATTTAACCCATTTCCAAAATCTTTATCGGAATTCGTTCACATCTTTTATGTAATATTGTGAACATGACAGAAGACGTGTGTAAGAAGATGACCTCGCGCTTTTTGTTTTAAATGGCAACTAGTAGTTTGCGATGTGAAATGTTTTCGGCAGATTCCAGTGTTTTTGCGAGGAGGCTATATCATACCAGTGCGAGATCGTTTACGAAGGTCATCAACAGTAGCACCATATGACCCGTATACCCTTCTAGTTGCACTTGATACACAGGTAACCTATACTGTATGATATAATAGTAATAATGAACACCCCGACGGGATGACACTTATTCCATGGGCTGAAGGCAAACCCCTGACATGGGACGTCACAGCTGTCTGTCCAGTTGCGATGATGTTGTATCTGGATGCGGCGGTCAACAGAGTCTGCTGCTGAGCGTATGACCGCCAAATATGCAAACCTGCGGACTAGTATATTTTCCAGCCCATCTCGGTTGAGTTACTGGGACTCATGCATGAGTCAGCAAGACAGTTTCTGGCTGAACTCGGGTGGAAGATTTCCACTTGTTTGGGAGATGACCAAGAAGGTACTTTTTTGTTTCAGCGTGTTTCCGTTTTGTTGTTTCATTTCAATTCCATTCTGTTACGTGACAGTTTCGTTTCAGTTGACTGCCACCTGGATTGATGGTCAGTTCATTCACTTGACGTTGCTAATTTTTGAGACACCTTTAGATTTTTCCAAGGGTTAAAAAATTATAATAATAATAACATGGACAATTTCTAACGTGCCATAATTTGGCAAATGTTTGAACTTGCGAAGGTACCATACCGTATGATGCAGCACTCCATAACTATGATGATGCATTGTGCAATGTTCTTGCTCAAAAAACTTGCAGCTCGCCAGCTTTGTCTGTCACAAGATAGAAAGTTAAAAAGAACTAAAAGAAAACCGATTGGCACAGAAGATCCAATATCAAAACGTCAGTGTGGTCCATAAAGCAGTTCAATTTCGGCAAGAGAAGCGGCAGTGTTTCTGGCCGTCTGTCAACACTGAAACAGATTTGTGCTTGTGCAACATGACACTGTTCAAGACTCTATTTTTTCATTGTATTCGTAGACTTTGTAAAAAATTTGCTGTTTCCCGATGTTGTATTTGTTGTTTTTTTGTTGTTTCATCTTATCCGTGAACATATTATTGAATTCATTACTGAAAACTCAAATTATGTACATGTTCAGCTGTTGTATTTCTAAAATATATTTTTTTATATATGTGTTGTTGGCAAGACCTAAAATATGTTCCCAACTTGTGTATGTCTCTTAATCTTTCTGGATCTGTTACAGTGTTTATTTTTTATTTTATTACAAAACAGTACACCGAGCACACACAAGGGAAGGTACACATAAGAAGTACACATTTTGGTTGTTTTTTAAAAAAGTTTTTCAATTAGCATATGTTACAGTTGGCATTATGATGTTTTGATGCAGGGAAATTCCCAAGGCTATTTATATCACGACAATTTTCAATCATTGTCATACCGGCAAGGAGAGTACATACTGTGTGAGATAACCATGCAGTCTGGTGCAAGACTGTCTAGCAGGCAAGTTGCGCTCTGTTGCCAGCACTCGAGCAAATAGAACAGTAACGATGTGCTAATGCTAGGAAATGTTCATAACAAAGGCAGCGACTCACGTTCCATAATTGTTTTATTTTCTGACCTTTAGTGTCAGCTTTGCTGCGTATGCAAATCATCACGGTTGCTTGTGTAGTGCAGTTGAAATGGTGTTGCAATGTACTGTCCCGTAGTCTATTCAAACATTACATGTATGTATTTAGCTGCCATTTGAAATTATTCTGGCTACTTGTAATCACCCACTGGCACAACTGTTCCACACGTGCAGTCCTGTGTCTGCTGTCTGTGTTTTTAAATTATTATTTAGGCCTAGTTTTTATAGGAGCTGCCATTCCGTAGTGTGCTGAGCATTGCAGAAACATTGTTGTGATTTTAATTCAAAAACTGTTAGCATACTGGCCTACTGGTCTAGTTTGTTACGAGCACTGGCTTTTAGTGAAGCGGTCATCCAGCTAGCTTGAGTTATATGCTAGCTTAGTTATTCTTACGGCTTATCCTCAAAAAATCTGCATCTTCCCCCACACACAGATGGCAGCTGATTTTGACCTACGAGTCTACGACCCTCCCCGAAAATAAGTGCCATGCCCATATGGTCAGTACCAGTACTAACTCACAACTCTTTGTGGAAAGAAGATCGTTGCCACCTGTGGGGGCCACCAAATTTTTCGGAACAGCCCTTAATCCTTGCCGGCTAAGAGCACCAGATGGGATGAGCTCCACATAGTGGACCTTGCTGTTATGAAAATCTTACTCTTCTGCAATGTCATAATGAATAATAATGAGTAATAATGCAATAGTGAGTAATTATTTCAGTAAATTTTATTGCTTCAGTAGCAAGAATGCAAGAGTATTACTTGTTCACATTACAGAAGCTGCTGAGTGGCGTGATGCAGAAAATTAACTTACCAGTTTACTGATTGTAGAAATATTAATTGGGCAAAAAGTTTTAAGACGGATGCTTGGATAGAGAAGATTATGATAGTTGGAATGCGGTCGAAGCCAAAACATGCTACTCTTCATTTACATTCAGGTAGAAACTTTGCTGTACCAATCAGATAGCAGGTGCTCTCAAAATCTCATTCTTTTTATGGTTATCATCATGTATAAATTACGGTACTTACTTATTATTAATTGTCAGGAATGCATGCACATAGGGTGTCTGAATAAGAAATAACTAATCTTTATGCACTGTTGTCATATATAGAGAATATGTGAAATAGTGGGTATGCAAGTTTTCAGAACTTTTTACGAACCAAATGTTTATAAATTTATCCATATTTTTCATTCACAACTGGGCACAAGTTTGAACTTTGTCATGGCATTTTTTGACACAAACAATTGACAGCATATGTGTAGTTTCCTGTTGATGGTACGTCTTAGTGAAGCGTAAGTTATTTCATTGCTAAGTTTATCTTCCAGTAAACTACGTGGTGCAGGTAGTTTTTTACTTTAATGAAATTTGCTAAATCTCTTCAAAACTATTTTCTCCATATTTACCAAATTTGGCCAAAGATTTTTTAGGCCCAGGGTTGTAATCAAATTCATTCATATTAAAATGCTGCTATATGCTGCAGGTCGGGCAGATTCTGGTGAGAGAAGCTCAGTCCAGTTATTGACAACATATCAGCCGACTTCTCACGTTCTTACCGTCCGCAAACCTGGTGTCAACATCATGACAGACTTTGACATCAGTTTCACTTTATAGCATTCTCACGGTCATCGTTTTGTCCAATTAGTATCTGCAGTAGTCAAGGCTGTTTGTACTGTGCTCTTGTTTTTATGTTCCTGGAAAACTAAGTATCTTTCGATCTACCCTTGTGTATGAATCCCCTTTTAAACGTCCCTACTACTCACTTCTTCAGAGTATTATATATACGCAACGAGTCCCGTGAGCTTACGACACTGCATTTGTTTAGCTGTCTTGCCGCACTACCAGTCTGGAATAGATGCAAGACAATCTCCAAGACTGCCTTATTTTTCTTGCTAAAATTTTTAGCGCAATGCCTGTATTTGCTTTTATACCTTCCATGAGTCCCATTTTGCTAGTGCTTGCTGCCAGCAATTGCCAGCATTGTCAACATTCAATGGATTACTGATACTATGCTGAGTATGCTCACTGTTATTATCATGCTTATTAATTTATTAGGCTGCATTGCTGGAAGTCATACCGCATATTGCACCAGATGTTACTGTGGCATGGTCTGTCAGTCCGTCACTCGTGCATTGTGCTAAAGCTGTTGAATTGAATGAGATTCATTTCGGCCGGGATAATTTATAACATTATCCTAGACCAAGGTTCTGAATTTACTCTTTGCAGGAAATAGAAAGGTGGTGGAATTTGGATCAAAACCCCTTCTTGCAAGTTGCAGCCGGACATTGTGCCAGATGACTATCCTTGGTGCTGTGCTATGTCTTGCACTCATTATTCTTGCGGTATTCTAGATATTACAGTAATGCAGAACTGCCATTTTAACAGTAATTGCACTTTTATGTTGTGCTCAGCATTTATGCATGACAAATATGTGAGGAGTTCACTCAAAATATATAGAAGGAAGACTACTTGTTCGCCTCCTGTCAGAAAAGCCTGTTACAAAATGTGGCCATAATTATAGCTGATCATCGTTGATTCCACTTACAAGTGCATTTTTGGTTAACCATATATTTTTGTACAGTTAGGTCAAAGCTTTCAACCACTTATGGTGCTGAATGGCCTATTTTGTACTCATGCTGTTAAGAAGGCATTCACTTGCCCCGATGTCGGTCACTTAATTAGTAGATACTCGGCTTTGGAGGATGTGCCTTCTCTAGCTCTGGCACACTGTCTAGCCACTGTAGGCATACTTCATGTATGTATTAGATTCGCGGTGAAAACGGCAACAGAAAATGACAACGTCAGTAAAAACGGCAACAGTAATGAAGAAAACAGAAAAACTGCAAATGGCATTTTGCTACTATGTTGCATGTTCGATTTATTCTACGTTCAGTTCAAGACATCGTTTATTAGCCATTTTACCGTTGCCATTTTTTCAAGTTGCCGTTCTTCGCCAGTGGCGTATTTAGGATTTGGCAAAGAGGGGGGCCATGGCGAGCGCGTAGAGCGCGAGCCTATAACGGGGGTCTGGAGGCGGAGCCCCCAGTGGGGTCCAGGGGTAGAGCCCCTGGTCGGGGGGTCAAGGGGCGAAGCCTCCCTGAAGCTGAAACACTTTTTGTTTTTGAACGTTCAATGGAAGCCGCAAATTCGCCCATTTTTTCTGAAATTTGGAAACGCAGAAAATCACAGTGTCATATCAGATGCAATCTCACATGGCGATTTTGATCACATATTGTATGAAAAAATACTATCAAACATTGTTGAATTTTGCAATTCTTGCTGGAAAACGGCAAAAAATGCACCTTTTCATATAAAGTCGCCTGTAAAAAATTTTTATGGTTGGGCCAAAGAGGGGAGGGGCCATCAAACTGTGGCCCCTCCTAAATACGCCACTGTTCTTCGCTGTACTTTATAGGCCTAACAAGGCCCGTCGAGAGTCACAGTGGGGCCTGTGGAAACATTCTTGCGGGCCCCCAAACATTTTTGTGGTGCCCTTCTGGGGAGAAAATTTTTGAATTTTTCTTTTGGAAATAGTGCATTTTTGTATACTTTATATTTCTGAGCGACGGCGCCCAAACGTCGTGGGACCCGGGGTATATAGCTTACCCCTTCACTCCACAGTCCCCACCCTCTCAACGGGCCTGGGCCTAACTTTGAATTATAAAAAATTATAATCTTTTATTTCTATAAAACATCCAAAACAAAGCTCGTCGAAAGCCACAGCGGGGCCCGGGGAAACATTCTCGCGGGGCCCCGCTGGGGAGAAAATTCTTGAATTTTCCTTGTTAAATGGTGCATTCTGGTGTACTTTATATTTTTGAGTGACGTCGCGGGGCCCGGGGTAACTTACCAATCTCCCTCTCTTGACGGGCCCGCCAGTGAATAAGCGAAATGTCCAAAGGCTGAGCGTGTTGGGGGTGAATCGTCCTGTGCCTGGCGAAGTTGTTTGTACACGAGTTCACGACTGTGACATAACAGTGGGTATACTGACCTGATTCACGCCAAGTTTTGATAACATGCCTACTTGAACATTTCTACCCATTTCTTCCTCTACCATCATGACCTGAATCAAAAACTGATCGTAGTCTGTTCATTTGAGTGTATGAACTATAGGCACAATAACTTGGTAATATTAGACATGTACAGTCTGTAATTGTTGTCATTGTTATTGTTGCCGTTCTTACCGATGTCGTTATTTTGTGTTGCCGTTTTTACCGGTTGCCATTATTACCTGTTGCCTTTTTTACCATTTTTACCATTTACCATGTATTAAGAAGTACTTGTGCTCTGTGGATTGCTGGCTCAGCCTCGTTGGTACAGTTGTCTGAATAGAATCACCAACATCTCGTATTTTAGTGGCATATTGTAGGTTTTACAGTATTATTCTTGGTAGTTTTGTGCTAAAAGTGGATACTCCAAAACTTTCGATACAATCCCCCAGTGTACTACTAGAACACGTGACCTAAAATGCCTGCTCATGTTGAGAGACCCCACTCCTGTTAAGATATTAGATACGTCTTGTATTGAGACAATGTCAAATGGTTGTATACACTATAAAACACTGCTGCATTTCATTTTGTCCGAACTATGCTGCGACCTACTCCTGTATTATCGAAACCATTAATTTAGATTAGAAGATGTAACAGTATCGTACCTAGTATGTTGGGACAAAGTGGACACCTGGTTTGAATTTAAAACCCAGCTTACATTAGACCTGGCATGTACTGGTAAAAGGCCTACATTCCCCAGCTTGTATTAAAAACCCAGCTTCTATTTGGGACCCATCTTGTATTAGATATTTTATGGCATAACCTGTCCCATCAGGACTACTGATATGTGGAAACTGAGAATGAAAAGGTAACCATCGTTTAGTTGTTTAACTGGAAGTTGGCTGTTGTAACAGCATGTGATTCTAGGTTTTGCAGTAATGCTGAACTATCAGTTAGTGAACTCTGTTCAGGATTTTTTGCAGTGGTGCATGATGAATGAATGATTTGTTAATTTAAAGTGTTGTCCTGTTGTAAAATTGTGTAAGTTCTGTTTAAGTATCATCTTGTGGTTGTGATGAATAACTGCAAAAATATGCTTGCTGTTGTTGTGCTTCTTTTAAAAAGAAGTCATTTACGAAAGATATTAAAAATGTTCGAGTGCACATTGTTGATTTTACACTGAATGTATGGTTTGCAAATCACATAATAGTTTATACGTATTATAAAAAGAGACAACATAGGAGGGTGCCTACTCATTAGTTAAGTTGTTTATTTTTTCTATTATCTTGTATTTTCTTTTGTGCTGTCAGTGTTCTGACGAATAAAGTTGTATATATTGTTACACACAAAATAACTACAATGTTAAAAAATCAAAAAATAACACGAAAAAGAAAATAAAAGGGAAAGTTCAGTGCATTGTTAATATCGAATAACACCAATTCGTTATCACTGATAGTTTTCTGTTAAACAGTTTTTGTAAACAATACATCTGCATCATTTATATTTCAGCTCATGTCGCAAGTTGGAAGTTGAAAAGTCAGTAAAAGGATTGTACATTGTTGTGATATCAATTCAAACTATCAAAAGATACCACCAACGTCATTCAACGACAACTTTTGACAACATTTGTTTGTCACTTGAATGAGCGATTCAGTCCAATCACATAGTCGAACAATTCGGGCTGGAGAAATCTGCCATCTTTCTGGTCCATCAAGTACCACATCCAGTGGCCACGTATCTTCATTGCAGCATGCGTAGGAGACGACAAACGTGACCTCTTGCAGCTCACATGTTCCAGCGGCACGGTAAAATATCTCGTCCGACCAAAGTGAGAGTAAGTCGTTATGCCAAGTTTGTTTCCACCTCTGAGAAGTGTTAGCAATGCAACTGTGCGTCGTGGATAAATCACTGTGAAGAATAGCGCCAGACAGCCTATGCACAGACAGTATCACAATATAATCTAAAACATCCCGAACATTTTTGATTATAACTTGAAAAAGTATTATCGCATTTTAATAATTTTTGGTAAGAATATTTCTGAGACAACTGGACATCAAATCACTATGTAGTTTCCCACCTCACCCAACGAGTGTTTCTGCACTACCTGTGAAAATCAGCACCAACGAAATATTGAATTTTTACCTAAAGAGGTATTATTACTGAATCTAAATAATGCACAAAACACATTTTTGACACTTTGGCTGGAACTTGATCTAATTGTTTCATTTTTTAGCTGTCTGCAATAAAATTGATCGAAATGTTGGCCCATTGTGCAAGCACAGGCATGGAGATGATTTCTCCAATCATTGACAGCAGTATCAATAATGTTATGCTCCAGACTAATCCAGACATCACCAGTTGCTTCTTGAATTTATAAACATTCCTGAACGTCATTTGGTAGACAAACTGCTGCAAAACTTGTAATCAACTGGCTCTTGGGGGCCGGAGATCTGAATAGACGAAATTTATCGACATTTTTTCATTCATTTCAACGCATATTTTGCATGGTCTGTTTTCCCCAGGTAGTGCAGAAGCAGACATTGGGTGAGGTTGGAACTTAAACAGTAATTTAACAGCCAGTTGTGTCCGAAATATTTGTGCCAAAACTTATTGAAATCTGCTAATCATGCTTAAAGTTACGGTCAATAATGTTGGGGATATGTTTCGTGTTTTTGATTTAACGCTTATTTACTTTCCCTAGGTAGTGCAGAAACAGACATTGGGCGAGGTGAAAAACTGAATGATCATTTGATGGCAAGTTGTATCAGGCATATTCACACCAAAAATTATGAGAATCTGCTAATTTTTATTCATGCTAGCATCGAATATGCCTGGGATGTTTTTTCGAGACACAGTGTATAATGAGAAATATTTAATTAATGTCCAAATTGTCACAATACACCGTGCAGTCGATAAAAAGTCTGCCGAATTGTGTGACCACATTTGTGAAACTGAGTATCCCAGCTGTGTATACTTTAACTGGAACATTTCTGTTAATTTACTCTAAACTAAATCAACCCTCAGTTTGTGATATACAGTTAATGACACCTAGGGATACCAGCCTACCAATCACTGTGAAGATGGTTTACAACTATAAACCTTTCCACAACAGTATAGCTGAAAGAAATCAGAAAGAGAGTATAAAAAAGTGTATCTGGCTGTGACAGATCAGAATGAAGGAATATGAATCCATCATAAGCACATCAATACTGATCAAATGCTAACAGGCTGCTAGACATTTGAGTTCAAGTATTGGGATCAACGCACATTGTGACTAACAGTTAAATTGTGCCTCTTAAGCTTTCTTACTTGGTTACTGCGGTACTTTCTCATCCACCCCTCCAAACTGAAGTTTTCACCAAAATCTGTTGATAACTTCTGGTAATAGTCACAGCACGAGACAGAGTTAAACAATGAATCTTCCTTCAGTGAAAGCAATTGGTGCTGCAGATCTTAAAACCAGTCTATTTTTAGCACAAAATAGGCATGCCAGTTAAGCACAACATCTTGGCAATAACAACTATCCGTCATACAAACTTCTTCGTGTAAAAAGAAGCAAGTCAGAAAAAAACTCAAAAGCATACACTGTAGGTTTCACTGGTCACAGGCAAACATAAAAGCAGCAAAAAGTCGCAATATTTACCAAGACTGAAGCACGCGAATGAGATTCTTGTCAGATTCTCGGAATAAAATTTGCTCATCCATGAATAACCACTTTTATGTGCTGATGTACTTGATTTTCCAGCCTGCTTCACCGTTGGATCGTCCATGACGAATACAGCCATATTAACCCAGCAAAGGAACTGTATCCCACCAAATATTGTTACCAGCATATGGAATCTTTTACTTTTGTGCGACATGTGAGTGAACACAGTTACATCCTTTTTAATCAGAGCACTAAGACTTTCCGTATCTAATGGTAGTCTTGGCAATTCCCGGTACAACCAGCGAGACACTGTAGTCGGCAGTTTTTGCTGTGATGACAAAAAATAACGCAGCTGACTGGAACTTTGGCTGGCAAGTGACATTATCCTGCTGCTGAAGACACGATGTACTCTGCTATCAGTCAACTGGCTGATCTTCAGTAACAGCATGTTGAACAGATCTGTACAGGTAATTAACCACACTGTGATAAATAGTTCTATGCTAGTCAATACTAAAGCTATTACTACACCAAAGGCCCATTAGCTTACATTATTATTACATTGTGTGACATCCAACGTACAGAATAGGGATTGCAAACCCAGAGCCTTTTTGCCAAACCCGGGTTTCGGGTCGGGTTCGGGTTTGGCAAGATGGAGACAGTATACAAGCAAAACCGCTAATGACATATAAATAGTAGACACACTTATGCTCACTGTGTCATAAAATAACAGCAAGACAACAGTGTTAAATTGCAAAAAACAGCTTTTAATAATTTTAGGAACACTCGTTGAAGCAAATTTTGTGCACTAACATATGGCCCCAGCTATAGACTTAGATCATGTCTTGCTGTTATAGTTGGTGGCATGGCATATTTGGTAACGCGTTTCGGCTGAAACGAAGTTAATCTATGCCAGGCCTGGTTAGTACTGCGATGGGTGACTGCCTGCGGGCAGGTAAACCATCTCAGTGCGAAGCCTGCCAACTAGGTCGACTCAGCCTTCTACCCTCTGTGGGATGGTAAAATGAGTAGTAACTTATTTATATGGGTTACGGAAAGGTGGGGACCTTGGTACAGCTGACTGGGGTTGCCACACGGCCGGTGCGCCAGCCTGTGTCTGCAGGCTGTACACGGTGGCCGTGCGGCAGGCGGCTCTGGTTAGTGACGAAAGCACATTAGAGGCGTGCGCATGCTCGCGACTATGCGCTATACAAATTGACGACCTTTACCTTTACTTTTATCAACTTTTAAATTAACTCAGTCAAATAGGTATAAGCCTAGGCTACACACACCGATACCTTGGACGAGGGTTTTTTACCTGCATATGTCAGCCAAAATATGCCCATCAGAACATCGGACGAGGAAATCAGAAGCATCGTCTGACGTGTCGTCTGTGTCATTCGACACGTCCGATTTCTTCATCCGAGAAACTCGGACAACACCTCGGACGAGGACAGGGACGTCAAGAGCCAAGGTGGGTCCTGGGAAAAACATTCTTGTGTGGCCCTTCTGGTGAAAATTTTTTTGAATTTTGCTTTTTAAAATGGAATATTCTGGTGTAATTTATATTTTTGAGCGACGGTGGGCCCCAAACGTCGGGGGTTTGGGGAAAACTTCCCTATATGGCAAATAAACATCTCTCTCTCCCCTCTTGACGGGCCTAGACGAGGAAATCAGTGGGTGTAGCCATGGCTTTACAAACATCATATAGCTTCATTGCCTCTAGCGCCTACGATAAAATGAATGCATCGTTTCCACTCAAGAACGGATTCTCGTGCACAAAGTTCCTGCTGCAGAAAAAAAACCCTTAGCAGGCGAGAGAAATAAACAAGCAGTTCTAAAGATTGCAATAGGCCTAATGTAATTGCCACATGCAGGGGCTAGAAAAGAGCTGGAGGTAATAGTATGTTATCTAGATAACTAGTCAAAAACGTGTTTGCTGATATCTAATATGGTATAATATTCTATTAAACGTAGCGCTTTTGTGCAAAAATGCAAACCCGAAACCCGCAGGTTTTGCAGACTGCCCAAGCCCGGGTTTCGAGGCTGGCAAAATGTCCAGGTTTCCCCGGGCCCCGGGTTTTTCAAAACTCAGGTTGCAATCCCTAGTTCAGACACTGACACTTGTCAATGCAAAACTACAAATCATAGTCCACCAGAAACCCCTTATGTGATCTCCATCAGCAAGCGACGGGTAAAATGCGGGCGTGTGGATTGTGGACCGACCTGTGGTAAACTCCAGTCTAAAAAAGTTGTCGACTGTGCTTGTGAAGCCGTGGGTAAAATGCTGACATGATGCTTGTGGATAAAACGGGGATCAATAATTACTGACACTTATGCGGACTAGGTGCGGATTTTATCCACAATTTGCCCGTAGATCGGTCTGCTGGTCCGGACTCTGCATTTTACCTGGGGCCCTACAGATCCAATACCAGCAACTAGAGTGGTCAGACTGGTGAGCACCTATGTCAGTCTACAACTTGACGCATTTTGCAAATAACTGCACAAAATATTTTACTACGTATTTCATGTTTTATCTGTTCGCTAAATAGTAACATCAATATTGACAGCATTTTCTGCTTACGCCAAATTTGATTTTACAATATCAACACGTCGACCACGCCCACAAAAGTGACATTGTTTGTAAACAACATTAATCATACCTGACTTCAGTCTCCCGATTACTGAAAAAGAAGTAAAGCAAAATTGATAAGTCGAACTTCTGAGTCATTCTTCGACTGTAAGTTACGAGGTAATTTTCGTCATATGCACAGATTTAGACGAACAGCATACATTACTAGTTAAGTAGTTATGATGTTGCTTCATTCTTTGGTCATTTTCTTTTGACATGTTAATGAAACAAATTGATTGGCTTTACCTATGTGTACCGGTAGTTGCCATTGCAGTGAAGCAGAGCAGGGCAGGGCAGGAAATAACCTTAGTATTTGTAAAAAAAAAAACGTTTTAGTGTACAACAATCAGACAGAAAATTACAATCCAGGGAGAACGTACTATACACTTTTCTCCCAGTCAAATCAATCCATAAAAATTATTTTTAAAATCATAATTAAAATACGTAGTTAGGACTTTTAATTCAAATTGCACACCAAAAAAACAAAATCTGGATTGAGGAATTTAATAGTTGTCAACCTGCAAAAAACAAATTAAGGGTTTTTTTTTACCACAATAAGCCTAAGGCTGCATTCACATAAACACGAGTACAAGTCCGGCACTGTACGGGTTCCCGTACATGAATTTTGGCAAACACGAGTTTGCATGTATTTCAATGGCAGCCGATCACACACATATGAGTACAGGTTACCTGTAAATTTCACTCGTACGAGTAGTTTCTGCGCAGATCATGTTTTTATACAACCGGTGTGAAGTAAACTACTCGTAAATAACAATAATACAATGTACGAAAGCTATGGCACATATTTGACGTCAGAACTGACGTCATTGTAAAATTATTCATTGTCAGAAATTTGCTGTTTGTAAAAATAGTAACTTTGTAGTGGAATATTGTTGTTTTAATGGCAAAGCATTTCCTCGATTCGATTTCAATGCGAATTTTTAATATGGCCGACATGTGTTGAGTCATGTGCTTGTACAAGTGACCATGAACGTTCCACTCATACGAGTGAAGCTTCAACGGGCCATAAACGCAAACCCGGACACGTACACGTACTTGTGTTTATGTGAACGCAGCCTAAATGTAGTTGTTCATCACAAATCAACATCAAAATTACACTAACACATGCTTAGCATTTGGCCATTATTATTACTAGTCTTTTTTTATTGACTCTGGAGAAATAAAATCCCAAATAAGTTTAAAAAGTTACAACAGAAAAATGACTTTTGCAAAACTTACAATGATGCAGGGTTACTTAATATGCACAACACTGCAATCCATAAAAGTTGTTGAAAAACATATGCAAAAATACAAAAAAAATACGGAAAATAACATAAAACCAGTTGAAAAACAGAAGTAATGGTTGTTTGATTCACACACAAATGTAATAAACAATCTGCTTGTATAATGTGAATATTCAGTCCAATTGTTTACAACAGAAAAATGGCATAACAACTTCAAGACAAAACCAATACATGCTTTCACATATATTACATCTCACACCATAATGTGCCATCATTCAACAAATTCCATTTCCATCCAGTAAAATAAAATTTCCAAAATTTTACAAGAACAAGTGCAATAGTGAACTGACTAAAATCAAGATCAAGTTATTTAAGGCCAAGACTAACAACATCAACCAAAACTGCAAAAGCAATCCACAAGAAAGAAATGCTAACAAAACCCTACATTTTTTAAAAGAAAATTAAGTTATGATATTTATTAAAATGCATCAATGAATGACCAATGAATGTACATCCTCACTTCCCGTACTAGCCAATTAGTTTTGAATTTACCACATCAGAGTTAAAGGCCAACAATGAACGAAACCTGTGGCACTTTGGAGGAAGGGCAATCCCTCTGGGCAATCCCCTTAAATTTAAGCTTGTTGGAAGTTTCTTCTCATTGGAAAGCGTTCATCCAAAAATACCAATTTCGGCTGAAAGTCCCCTTTTTAAAAAAACTTAGAGGCAAAATTAAAATCACAGACAATCTGATACCTCCTGTTGATAATTTGCAGCTGTCTGTCAAAAAATTGCAACTTCTTGTCCCCACTCTTTTAACCCATGATGCTGCTGAATTCAAAACCGACAAAAAACCAAAACACTCCATTGTCATCTGTCATCGAAAACAACAGGTTTGTCTTTTGGCTTTGCAGACCTAGCAAACTGAACAACAATGGGCTTCCCATGCAGCTGGAAACCATTCGTATCCTCCAAAGCATCTTTTGCACACTGATCGTTGGCCAGTGTGACAAAAGCCTGTCCCTTCATCCTACCCGTCAAAAGCTGTACATAAAACATAGACTTCTCCAACTCCACATTCCAGTCAATATACCGCCCAAATATGTAGTGCAGGTCCTTTTCAGTAGCTTTCTTTGACAGGTTCTTTATGTACAATCGACTAGTCGGTTCACCGGGATTGTAGTTCTTGAAAATGTCCAGCTGTGATCTCTCTTTGTCCGATAAACGGCCACGGCATAGTCGTCGAGACGTTATGAAGTCCCGCTCACCCCATTCTTCATCCGCTTCATCTTCACTGTCTGCAGTCTCGCTTCGTTCTGGATGAATCTTGCCAAAACCACCAACAACCACTGGTGTTTCGGCTTCGGTCGATTCATCTGGTTCTAACTGACTTTCTGCAGCACCACTATCTGGCTGAGATGGTGCTTCACTTGCAATCCTTTTAATCTCAATTTTCTTCGCAGCGGTCGGATGTGGTTGCTCGAACACGTCTTCAACATTCTGTGTTGGGACAGTCGGCTTCGGCATAATTCCAGTGATCGCCTGCATCTGAGCTTGCATCTGAATCTGAAGTCGAAGCTTCTTCCGTCTTGAATGATGCTCCCTTCTCCACGGCCGTTTCACCGTTTCTGCTTCCGACACTTTTCTCACATTTTCTGTGTCACTCTCTAATTCCGATTCCTCTGAGCTGGAGACCTCCATGTCCTCTCTGTCCAACACGTCCGGTTCTGGTGGCTTAACAGTCTCAGGAGGCAGAGGTGGTGGTAAACCATCTGGAATTGGTGGTGTCAGTGTCTGTAAACCAAATGGTGCGGGCAAGTTCATCTTATTCATCAGGTGCAGAACTTGCACATAGAACTTGGGAACGGCTGCCATTGCGTTGGCAATGTTCGTCAGGATGGTGATTGTTGGTGCAGGATATACATACTGGAGTTGTGGATCAAGTGGATATTCCAAGTTCCATTTTGGAGCCATAGCATTAATGTATTCAACGATTCTCCTCCTGCCCTCTTTCTCCGTATTCTCATGTCTCTCAGCCATCACATCTGTTCATGTACAGAAATAGTATTAATATCAAGCAATCAGCTACAAAATTAACTATTCTTTGCTGTACATTTTGTAACTGTTTGGCTTTCCTAAGCCTTGGCCAAAAAGCTGTAAATAATTAATAGCTCCGTGAGCTTAGACCAACTTCTGGCAGTGGAGAACAAATTCTTTAGAAAAATATTATTGCAATAGCGTTACTTTACTTTCTCACTGACAATACTGACAACAGTGACGAAATTACAGACCTACGTAAACTAGTACCACATGGAAATGCCAGAGGTCCCGATGTATAGAGTATGTCTAAGCATACATTCAAAGTAAAGTTCTAAATGTCCTAGTACGCTACTCTTGTTTCTGCACACAGTTTTGCAGTGAAAATGATAAATCTGAATAAATAAACAAATGCGTTGTGCGTTTTAGTTGACATAACAAGTTAGGTGTACCATATAATACACTTATCTATGAACAATGCCTAACATGTTAGGCATCAAAAACGCAGTTAACTTCTACAAAGAATATATAACATTTTAAAAAATTGATGTGCTTTACTTATTTATTTATGTACGAGTTTTGAAGGTGAAGGTCAAGCTGTTACAAAATGTAAACATTTGTGTAGTCTTTTTATTTTACTTTTCTGTTTGTTAAACAAAGTGTGATTTCATTGCGTATAGGGACTACAGGCAAACGCAAGCTACGTAAGAGAAGATTTAAAGGTTGTTAAAATGTGACTGCCATGGTGCAAAAAATAAGACACTCCATGGACTATCATAGGGCTCACTGTGCAGAGAATACATTCTGCTAGTTGGAGCAGTAATTTTCAATGTAAAATTTGCATGTTTCCAAATTTCGTAATACAGAAAGACGTTTGTTGTTTTTTTCGCACAAAACATGTTGATAGCAAAGTGTTTTTGCTAATCATGTGAATGTGGATGAATGTCGTAAAGTATGTTTTCATGGTAGTGTCGCATCTGTTTTAGTTTAATATTGCATTAATTTTTCACTACCCCCATTATGAAGTATATGTTGTGCTATTTGCATTTGCTACAGTCAGCTACATTGAAGTATGGACAAGTCAGAGAAATTACTGCAAAGAGAGTTAATATTTTATGTTAATGGCAAGAAGGTATGTTAGCTGTTCAAGATGATCACCATTCGAGCTGATTTGATATTTCCTTTGCTGAACAAAGTATAATATATATTGTGTAATAATATTTTTGGTTTATTGCTGTGTTTACTTACATTATCAGATGCAGTAGTGTTGGCCATTTTTACAGTATTTTGCAGCATGGACAGATTCACTGTTAAACTTGCATCATATCATGGAATGTTACATTGCCATTATGATTGTTGTTATATTACACCAGAATCTGACTCAGATGTTGTGCTGCCTGAATAATAGTTTGATTCCACTGCTTTCTGTTATTTTTCACAAAAATTTGTCAAACTGAGCAGTGTGTGACAAGGGAAATTCAACAGGTTGCAAAAAATCATGAACCAGACCTCTTATCTTTTTCGGGGGATTTTAACTTACTAGTTTTTGTTTGCAGATCATTAAGTGCAATCCAGATTCGTGTTTGATGCTGTCGCAGTTTCTTCGAGAAGATTGTATCTTTTGCATTATGGTTTCTTTAATTGACTCTGCAGTAATAGTTTGAATTAAACACAGTTGAATATTACAGTTTCAGAGCTTTGAAAGCAGGTAATTGATAATTTATTATATATTTTGATGGCGTATTATGTAAATAGCACAGCACATGCCACATTGAGAGGTTCTAAGTGTACACAATGAAGTTCTAAATAGCTCTGAATTAAGTTTTTAAAAATACTAAATTACAGGTAGAAACACTATGTTCATGTGGAGGAATGACTCATCTCAACAGTGTCATGAAAACATGATGCATTCTTAGTGCATATTACTACAAAATACAGCTTGCATAGCAATTCTGTGTGTTAGTTGTACTGGTAATGAGTGCTTGTCAATTTGCGTCATATTGTCATCGACACTGCACAAATACAGTGAAGCTAACGGGAACAAAGATAGCATGTGATGAAGGAGGATGCGGCAGCTGTACTGTACTTATCTCAAAGTTCGATCGCTCTGCTGCAAGTATCAGGTAATTGCTTTTGATTGTTTCATTCTAACACTGATGGATTCTAATGTTAATTGGTTTGATTCTGATATCTTTCTGATTTCAACCAGTATGTATGCCATCAAATAATGGCCCGGCTATGTTTCATGTTTTTTCATTTATTCAAAATAACTCAGAAATTGCTTTTAGATGTTTTCTAATATTCTTTTGATTTCTGCCAATGAGTAGGTATCTATCTGTGTAGTTTTCTGCACTGGCTAATGATGCAGCATGCACTGTATTTGTTGCTTTTTTTTCATCAGAAAAATATATTTAGATATCTGCTGTTGTTGTGTATATGTTGTCTTCTGTTACTGTTTAGACATTTGTTACCTACCAGTATTAAGTTGAGGCAAACTTGAATTGGCACTAGATTTATCGTGAGTGCAAAATTATGCCCTCGATTTCTCGGTGTCTAGAAAGATGCAAAGCTATATAAATGGTTTGTTCTAATTTGTAGTTTATTTGCTTGTGCTATTGTCTGTTTACTGATGATTTTGTATATTGATGATTACTAGACAAAAGCATATTCTTTGTATAAGCACTCTGTCTGAAGACAAAAAGCTGCATTTTGGATGCCTAATGCATTAGTGTTAGTTCATAGATATGTATATTAAAATGCGCTAATTTATGCATGTTGACCCAGTACTTTTAATAGTTTTAGCTAATAGTTTTTATTTCTGCTGACTCTTTTTGGCACGGTAGATGAAACATTAGAAAGAGTTAGCAGAAATTAAAACTATTAGCCAAAAAGTATTAAAAATATTAAAAGTATTGGGTCGACATGCATAAATTAGCATATTTTTAATGTATTTATTTGTGAACTACCGGTAACACTAACACGGTAGGCATCTGAAATGCAGCTAATGGAATGGCTAATGGAATTATGCAGTAGAATAGTTAACTTGATTATGGTGTTTGTGGTAGGCATTACTCTTCAGTTGCATGTCTTACTCCAGTGTGCTGTCTACATGGTCTTGCTGTTACAACCATTGAGGCTCTTGGCAGCACAAAAACTAAACTGCATCAGATCCAAGTACTGTCTACTAACTTTGTTTATTTTATTTAATTTTTCACATTAAAATCATTTGCAAAATACAGAAAAGTTTAAAAGTTTAAAAGTTTAAAAGTTTAAAAACAAAACAATTAAAATGTGAAAAGTAATGAGAAACAGTAAGTAGGAAATGTACAACTGAGCTTAAAATAAGAATGTTTTTGTTATTTCTTAGGCACTTCTACAGCATCTGTATTTTGCACATCTTTTCTAGCTGAGAAATTGTGGGGATTGTGCAGAAGGAAGTAATTCCTCTGAGCACAATCTGTGTATTTATTTAGTTATTATTATTAGTTCGTTTACTACGTACACAATAAAAACCACAAGAAAAAGCATAGTGCAAAATGCTGTTGGTTTGGTATGTAAATTTACTGCCATAACAATTAGTAAAGGGTTTACTTTTAGGGACTGGCCTACCTTGAGCGACTTCGGAAAATGGGCCAGATAAACAAAAGCCAAGTGAGCTTATGAGAGAGATCGATATATACAGAGTGGGCCATAAAAAACCGTCCCCCTACATGTCAGCTAATTACGTCTTCCAAGGATAATGTACATTTAAAGTGAATAACGCATGTTGAAATATATTTAATTCTGAGTAACGTGCACATTTCGTGCAAATATTTTCAATAATTTTGTAATGGGATAAAATAAATGAAAGCAACCCAACTCTACAGGAAACACAATGGGGAAAACAGTGTAACGCCATTTAATGTACGAGATAAAGCGTCGATCAAACTCGTTCGCCAGCAAAAGGGATGGGGCGCTAAACGCATTTGTAACGAGTTTCCTAACAAGAATTGTATTGGTCGTTCAGTTCCGTTAAAGATCTTCTGCTCAAAATTGACAAGACAAACTCGATTTCTCAAAAGGTCGGCAGTGGACCGAAGTGGACTGTCCGAACAACACAGAATATTGAGTGTGTAGCGGAGCTGATATGCAGCCAGGAAGGCAATGCTGCGTCCTGCAAAATTCTGAGAGAGATTCAGAAGGGCACATTGAACAGTTGTTTACTTGACTGTCTTGTTGTTGTATGAAGTTTTTGCTGTTTTACTTAGACAAATACGCAAGCACATTAGCACGTATTTCCATTTATGTTTAACCATTGTAATATAATACAGTTGAGGTGCTTTGATTCTATCGTATTATTTTTAATAACGTTTTGGCATACTCATTGGGTTTTGATATCAGTATGTGCAGAACAAACTGGCAATTTATATGGTGTGTCATTTTGTCCATATAAACAAATGCAGTAGCATTTAAAGCAGAATAATATGGGGGACGGTTTTTGTAGCCCACTCTGTATATGTATGTTTGACACAGGAGCAGCTGGTGAACTGTCATGGCGTCCAGTGTGGATTCTGCAGTCCAGGGATGGTGATGTCATTATATGCATTGCTAAGGAACAACCCACGTCCATCTCAGCTGCTGGTTGAACAAGCTGTTCAGGGTACAGGCAATACATTCACTATCTCAAGGGTAATTCAGGAATTCCAAATATGTGGTTATTTTGGACTCTCTGCCCACAGGTCACATGACACAGCGCAATAGAGCACATGCGCAGTAACACAGTAAGTAAGTAAGTACTTGTAACTGGGGAAACTAAGCAGATTATGCACAATAACCTCGAAATTTTTAGTAGTCAGTAAGCAATAGGAATTTGTCAAAATTGCATAGTTTATTTACTGATTTTTTGATGTTTTGGCAACTGTTCAGTTAGCCACTAGTTACCATTGTGATGAACAATTTGTCATAGATATGAGAAAGTTCGTCACTTTTTATTGACTTGTCTTGTTTGTTTCTGATGTGTATTGATTGCTTGATCCACTGGTCCATCTGGTCTGTGAATCATCTTGGCGTGGTCCCAGTCTGTGAATTGGTTAAGAGAGATGGTGTGGTCTGTGACTGCCGACTTGGTTTGGTGCATTGCTGCGGATTTATTGGTGCTTCGTGTGTAAGCCCTTACATCGCGTTGTGTTCCTGTCGATGTTCTTGTAGCCGTACCCCAAATACTGTGCCGGTTTTACCATTGTGGGTTTTGTTGCAGTTCTTGCATGGTGTGTGGTAAACGCAATTCTTAACTTCCTGAAAGAAGCATTTTCATGCACTAGTGTCATGTCTTGCGTGCAGGTAATCTTTGTCGTTGCACTGGCTACAGACCAATACTGGATGCTTTCAAGACCTTTGCAAAGGTACCAATGTGTCTTATGTTTAATTACGATGTAACTTGGTTGCAGTGCAATGGCTGACTTCACTTTTGGACTTAGACATTTTGCTGAGCATTTATGCTGAGTGGAGACTTTGCACTTAGACTAAAGTTTTCGCTTAGCAAAAGTTTCAGCAAAACTGCTTTTCGATTGAAGTGGCTAAACTGGGCAACTTCACATTTTGACTTAGACTTTCGCTGAGCCTTTTCACTGAGCCAAAGCTAAAGCTGAACGCTAAAGTCTGTACTTAGACCAGAGACCAAAGATGAACTAAACGATTAAAAATGGCGGAAAACTGGTAAACGTAACAGGAAATAAATCAATTATTTGTGTTCAGACTTGCTTATTTAATTGCAAATGACATAATTACGTAATGTCTTATGTCATTGTGTAGCCATTATGGCGTTTATTTTTGGTACCAGACCGTTTTTATTTACTAAACTATTCGTGTTAGTCGCCATGTTTTCGCTCAGCAAAATCACCACTTTTTGACTTAAGTAGGTACTTAGACCGAAGTTTAAGCTCAGCGAAAGTCTCAGTGAAAGTCTAAGTCAAAAAGTGAAGTTGCCCACTGTTTTCTTACTGGAACCAAACTTTAGCTCAGCAAATTTGCCTAGCAAATGTCTTTAGTCAAAAAGTGAAGTCACCCATAGTTTTAAAAACTGTCTACCAGGTATTGTTAATACGAGGGTCGTTTCGTAAATAAGTTACAAAATGGCGTCATTCTGTCAGTTTTCCAAATATATAAAATCTGAAATATACGTTTAGTAGGGGATTTAATACTGGTGACAACTTGTGAGTTTTGTTACGATGATGTCACTCTGACGTCATTTATAGACATTAAATTTGGTGATATTGCCATTAAATTTGTCCTGTTAAGAACAGCATGCTACTATTCATTTTTGTGGGCAAAAGAGTTTTTTGCAGATAATATTTACTCTAGTTATGAAGACAAGTATTTTACGAAACCAACAATACACGTTTGGTGTAAGAAGATGCTAGGTTGGCAGAAATTTGCATCAGATATTGGGGTGCAATCAGTCGCTAGTCAGTGGCATGGACAGCAGCCAGCATCATTCTTTGCATCAAGCATTAAGAAACTTGTTGACAGATGGGACAAAATGTTTGAATGAAATCAAGCGATATGTTGAAAAATTAAACACTAATATTTAGCATTTGAGAGGTGACATTAACTTGTTAAGTTTATTTGTTTTCCTCATTCTTATGCTGTTTATCATTTGCGAGTTATGATATATTACTGGTGTAGAAAATAATGATATTATTTTCTCTGCCAGTAATCTATCATACAAACACAATAATGACGTCATTAACAAAAAAAATTTTCACGTACGTTCAAAATTAAATTTCCTGCAAAATGTATATTTCAGATTTTTTTATGTTTGGAAAACTAACAGAATGACACCATTTTATGACTTATTTATGGAACAACTCTTGTATTTGAAGCATATTTTTTGTGTTATTGACATGGTGATAGTTTTTATATGTGCTTGATTCAGTGTTGTTTTGATATTTAATTATTTTTTATAGATGTTGTTAGGCTACAAACTAGTTGCAGCTGATGATTTTTGTCCGTATGCAGTATGCAGTAGTTTATTTTAGCAAGTTGAATGGTATTCTGTTTTTGTTTATAGCGAGCATATTTATTTAATAATTTGTCACATTATTGTTGTATTAATTTGCATCTGGTGTGGCACTTAGGATGCACGTTTGTGTCCAATGCGAGAACAGTGTTGTCGGAACGCAAACTCTGAGGTGTATATATATATATAGCCATTATTTGTTTAGTTACACGACAAGATTGTCGATAAATTTTACTTTTAATTTTGGTTGTCGTTATGGCATCACACACTATGTGTAGTAGTAGTAGGTTTTTGTCTGACCGACCTACTTTCCACAGTTAATCCAGGCCAGGTCAGATTTGTCTCCAAGAAGAACCTTTGGACTTCGCTAGCTGCAGCACATTTTAAAAGTTTTTTTACTTTATTTTGCTTATGGTAGTATGAGCTATGGTAGTATGAGCTGGCTGCTTGTCAGCATTTATACTTTTCTTATGTGTTCTATATTGCGTCGTATCCAGATATATTTCTAGTCTACTGCTCATAATAATAATAATAATAATAATAATAGATTGTCATCATCATCACGATAGGATTTGACATACAATATACAAGACTGTAAGAATTTAAGATACTAATAACTGAGAATTAAAAGTGGAAAATAATGTGGTAGACAAAGACGGACTACCGTGTTGTTGCATTGACTATGTTACTGTACAGCAGAGAGTGAGCAATGAATGCAAAGCATCTCTTGCTGTCCTACTATCTGATGACTCTCAAGAATTAATTTTTCCTCCTGAGCTTCAGGTTTGATATAATATTTCAAGTGCAATAAGTTTAAATGTATTTTCGGTTCCTGTAATTGCCGTAAGTCCTGAATCTTTGAGGAGTCAGATTACCTGTATGTTATCAGTAGTTTCTTAAGAGTAGTTTTGAGTGAGTGAATAGAATAACTAACTACTAAAATACGTTTGAAATCTGTTGACACTGTTCGTTGGGCGTCAGAGGGAACATTTTTTAAGTGTCCAACTCATCTGAAATACAGTGCTAAAACGCTTTGCATTGTTGTCTGTACTGTTCAGTTGGCCGGTACCTATATAAGCGAACTTGATGTTTGATAAGTCAGGCTGCAGTAGTTAACGATTAATCAATCGAATAATTATTTTAAAAATTAATTGGCGAACATTGTTTTAATTAATATAATTTGATCAAAATTTTGGACTGCTCGATGGTATAAAATGAATCATGATCAAGGTTTGTAATCTAATTTTATTTTATGTAGGACATGTCATCAGGTTTTGTACATTTTTGTATAGTGTTCGTTCAACAGTGTGCACTTTGTGAGCTTTGATTACAGGGTTTGTTTAGGCTCCTGTATCATCAGCACTTTGTTGATTCTGCTTTAGTTTGCAAAAAATAACAGCAACCATTAGTCAAATTCTGCAGTTTTCGCGGTCTTTTGTGATTAGAGAAATTAATTGAAATTGATTGATTACTTTCATTTAATTTTTGGATGTTGATTGATTAAAAATTTTTTAATCAGTTGCAGCTTGGTAATTGACATACTGTAGTGTCTGTACTGTTTAGCTAACTGATGTCTATGATAAGCAAAACTTGATGTTTGGTACGGAGGCTGATGTACTCTGGTATCGTCCCTCATCACTGAAAGAGTTGTTGTCACTGAAAGCACGTTATCATCATGCACGTCTCTTGTCTGGAGCCACAACTGTTGGTTTGTCGATGCTTTCTGGTGACATTTCTGTTATTGTCTGTCCAATGTTCCTTCCCTTTCTCCATTTTTCTTCCCCTTCCCTTTCCCCTTTCCCCTTCCCCAAAAGCTCAAGGTCGTGACCCCGTTATCTCTGTGGCGCCATATCTCCGTAATGGTGCCAGATAAGATGCATGGTCACAATGGACCACTCATAGGAAGTCACCCACCACGAGTCGAATGGTCACGTGACTGATGACGTCACGTGACTTTTAGATTTTCAAGGCGGCAATTACACTTTTTTTAAGGTTAAAGGTGTGTGTAGCTCTTTTACAAACCCATTGTGCAGTGTCATATGGGATCACATGCAACACAGGTAAATGTGTCCTACCTTAACCCTAGCCATACAGGGCGGGACTTGATTTATTTGCCCCAGAGGGATGGAAGACTAAGTTGATCATGGTGGGAGGTAGTTATATACTGCGATGGTTTGTCTGCTTTAGCAATAAACACCTGATCGCAAGTCCAGCATATTTGGAACATTTTACCAAAATTTTACCATTCGAACAGCATCCACTACCAACACTTCGACGACACCTCAAGACTCATCTTTACTCCGGCAACACCGTTATTGACTAACTGTTACCATCCGTGCCTACGATTCGAACTTCTGTTTTGACATATGGCGCGTTACAAATGCAGACTACTTACTTACTTACTTACTTACTAACCATTGTGCCACTGAGCCACCTATGTCTCAGCTTGCTTAAGCCCAAATTCAATTATGCCGACTTTCACCGAAACTTCCCCACAGGGAAAGTTGTGGACACAAATCATGAAAGTCGCAGACACAAATGGTGACAAATTATGAAACTATGAAGTTTTGGTTAAAGTCACCGAAACAAATCACGAAAGTTGCGGACACAAATCATCTCGACATGCTGAGATGTTTGCAACAAAGTTTGTGACAAACCTGATTGTGTCACTCTAATGGAATTTAGCCCGTTACAATGAACGGGGAAAGTCGGTAACAGAGTCCGCAACAAAGTCCGGGACATGTTCACGACAAAGTTGCGGACACAAATCATGAAAGTCGGCGATATGATTTGTGTCGCGGACTTTTATGATTTGTGTCCACGACTTTGTCGCAAACTTGTCCCGGACTTTGTCGCAAAGTCGGCGTAATGGAATTTGGGCTTTACGGAATGCTTGCTATGTGACTGAGTATGCAGCATACAGTCTGAAGAGCCATGTGAAGCCATGTGTGTATATATCAACGTCAGGCTGCACAGAGCTCTGTTACGTGACACGCCGTGAGACTAGTTTAGTTGTGGGATCTCGTGTCACCATTGCTCAGCTGGAAACTGTTCTCACTGATCTCTGCAGCAGATTACCCGGTACTCATGCTCTACTGTTTAAAGGTGCTTAGTTAAGTTTCACTTGTGGGGAAAGTTGTTGGGGAATTTGATTGGGGTCTTGTTAGGCTGATCGTTTGTCTGGAAATTCTGATAATGTCCGGGAAGTTGACGAATGTTTGGGAAAAGTCTGTGAACTGATGAGAAGGTCAGGGATTTATCACAGTTAATTTTTTTTCTGTTAAAACTTTTATATTTGGCCCGTGCTAACATTCTGCATCATAGTAACAGCACATCATTCTAGATTGTGCATTTTTGGTCCATTTGCTGTTGGTTTGCAGAAACGAAAACACGACTTGCGATGGCATTGTTGGAAATGTTTGCTCAGTTTGGTTGTGTGCAAATTCGCAACAGTGCAGTGAGTTTATTCATTATTTACTTCCAGTTATCATTTACCAACGATAGGTATTGACTGTTTTTGTCACATTGTTTTTTTTACTTTTTATATTATACAGTGGTACTTTGTCAGTTATTTTTCTTAAGGAAACATTTGCAGTGAGTTTGTTTGTGGTGAACCTCAATTTGTTGTTAAGCTGTGAATTATGTTTTTCATGTAATCACAGAAATCGGTGGTTTTATACCTGGAATTTGCCTCCATGCTGTTTTTGATTAGTCGTACTTTGTGCAAGGACTGCAATCATGTAATCACACATTGAACTTAATACAGTGTATATATACAGTGTATATAGCGTGAAGTATTGTATTGTAACCCTGTTTGTGAATTCAGTGATATTGGCTATTTTGTTTACCATGTATAATAATATAGAGAAAAGTAACTAATAAAATGTTTAATCAGAAGATGAAGCCCAACATTTTTTACATTAATTACTTTTTCTAGCTATTTGATTCACCGAATTGTAATGGAAGAAAATATCAGTTGATGACTGTCTTCTTCAGTGTTTGTTTGTGTCTTATATTTTTCAAAAGCATAATCAAGTTTAGCGTGATCTGGTCCTTATTTTTTTTGTTTATTGTAGGTAAGTAAGTAAGTAAGTAATTTATGCAGTGTGTTAAGTGTAACAACCTTGAATGCGCTCAGTGTGCAAGCAGAACGAGAAGTAAAAATGTTTTTGATGGCATGTAAAAGTAGGCAAGGAGTGTGTGCTGCATTTAAGAATGTTTGAAAGAGCATTCCAAGTAGATGGACTGAGATATCTGGAAGCTAAATGGTCTTACATCTTTTTCTGTTGGTTCTCATGTGTATAGACAGTTGGAGGCAGCCTGGCAATGAGAAACATAGCTCTGGATCTCAACGTAGTGCTCATGGCTGTTGCTGCTTGCCGAATCAACATTGCTTCCGAAGGTTTGCTTTATCTTTAGTTTTTTATCTGATTTTCATGTGTCATGAATGCAGGATTCTCAGCTTACAGTGTGAAACGTGTGAAATTCATCCTCATCGCTATTGTCACCATTCTACAGTGTCCTTCATCATGTTCTTTGTGACTTTTTGTGAATAATAGGTAGGTTTCATTTGCAGAACCTTTCAGGAATTATTTTGAGTTTATTTCTAAGTTACCAACTTGGTTCTTCATGTTTTTCATAGCTTTCTTAAGTATGTTCTGCAAGATTTTCATAAGTCTGTTTTTTCCCATTTTTTTCTTAACCTTGACTTAGGAACTTCAGAACGGTAAATTAGGCTATGTAAAATGGCAGCAGAGCATACTGCAATTGGCGTATGACAGACAACTCTTTACCATGTTGTAGTGTAATGTAGTAAAGTGCAATACTGTAGTGGGGTGTAAAGAAGATCTCGACAATCAAGTCACTTGTGTTCCAGTTGCATGTTTTCTTGTGCTGTTGTTTTTAGCTGGTTGTCGTCAAGTAGCAATCAGCGACTATTTCATCAAAGAGAAGAATTGCTTGCAGTCGAACGAAGTTCTTGTAGGCATTGAGATTCCTTTCACTGATCAGGTACAACAGCAGAACAGTTTTTTTTTGCTCTCTGGACATACTAGGTCTTTTTGTGTGAATTTTAGTTTACTCCTGTGCGGTATTTTTATTGAACATAGCATATGTGAGCTCTGATTGAACTGTATGATGAGAAATGCAAAATTAACTTAGCAAATTGCAATCCATAGTTGTTGCAGTCCTTAAGTTTTCTTTTTATTTTAGTAGAGTTGAACTTTTTGCAATTTAATTTAGCAGCGACTGAGGTTACTAACTTTTGGTGTAAAAACCAATACCATTTTGTTCAGCTTTTTCAAGTCAGCAGTCTGGCTTATCATTAATACTATTGTACAGTGCCTGCTGCAGACAGTATGACTGTTGGTCTGTCTGCCTAACGTTTATGTACATTCGTCACATGAACTGGGTGAAATCTAGCCTGGAAAACGTATTGTAAAATATAGCTGCCACTAAAGTAAAATTTCACAACCATTCTTTTCTGAAGCTCTATACATGTGCCTTTAATAAAAATGTGGTTACAACTTGTTCTACCGTAGGGAGGGATACCCGACCAGTTTCTAGCTTTCGCCGCTGCCCTACCTTTGGTGAATCGTATGTAGGCAAGTTTTGTCTCCAGGGTTCAATCCCCAAAAGGGGTTACTCCTAAAATAAGGCTTTTTTCCAGATTTGTCGCTGCACTAGGGGCAGCAGCAGTTGGCTATTTCACATCATACCAAATTACTTCGGTCACTTGTTAAGTTGTTACTTGTCATCATACTCTGTCTCTGTGCGGTTCGCATAGAATGAATACGTCGGGAGTTTCAAGCACACAGCGCGGCGTGAGATGTCGGAATCCGATGTGAATGCAGCAATCTGGTTTCAGTTTGAGCCGAACTCTAACATCATCCATTCAGCTCGGCTTGCTGTCGGTGGAGTGTTGTCTACTTCGGTTGCTGCTTACGACCTGACACAGCTTACAGCTGGCAGGTTTGTTTTTCTGTCTTCTTGTCATTTGAATTTGCGCACTTTTTAATCAGAATTATGACCTTTTAAGTATTTTGCCAACATGTACATGTATTATGCTTTTGAAGCTCTCTGTTGATGGCACGTAAGATTTGACGTTTTAGTAGTAATTTGAATTTACTCATTTTTTGTGGTGGCAGCAGACAACAGCAGTAACAGTAACCGTAGCAGTAGTGGTGATTTACTGTTGTGATTGATGCTTTAGTTTTAATCAACAAAGTTGCTCTTTGCTGGGTTCGGTTACTATTTGGATGGTTGGCTGTCTGTTGACAGGTAAACAAGCTTAGTATACAAACAATGCCAAGTTCTACTTTGCCTTTTATCTTTTTGGTATAACCTGCATAGGCTGATATCGCGTTATTTCTGCTAAAAGGTTAAAAGTTAGTATGGAACCAATCTCAGAACTACAAACTGTTAACTGCCATATGGGATCATATACCTTAGTTGATGATGATGATGATGATGAAGGACGAATAAACTTTAGCATGGCGTTAAGTCTTAAGACTACAAGGACACGTAACAATAAGCTTAAACAGTGAAGTCACGTAATAGTAGTCAGTGCAATGAGACGTTCTTAGTCATATCTGTAAGACCGGGCAAAAAGTGCGGTTTTTAGTCTGCTGTGGAAAACTTCCAATGATGGCGATGACCGGACTGACTTCGGCAAACTGTTCCAGACCGATGCAGCAGTCGCTGGAAAGGTGCGGTCACCAATGGTAAAACGCACAGTTGACATAGGTGAACACACTGCATTTTACTCGGGCCACCCATTCTGGTACTCGATCTATTTTTGTTGGAGGAGGATTTTTGTGTTTTCACAGCTGTTTAAATTTTATTTGTTTATACATGAACTAGTTATTACCTGTTGGATCATTTTTTCTCTATCACGGAGTCACTGATTCAGTGTCATTGACCGCTGTAGAAAGTGGGATGGTGATCTGCTGAATGGCTTGTTGCCACAACTTTTGCCAAAGTTGCGCAGTAATGTCATTCGTTCGGATGATGTCCCTTGGAAACTTGCTGCAGTGCAGGGATTTCTGCAGAGATTTTACCTGCAAGTGTCTCAGCAACTCAGCCGAATACTGGTGCGAATGTTGTGCTTACTTTGTCATTGCGATAAATAAGCATACTGATACAGGAAAAAATGTATAAAAGCCACACGGGCTCCTGACTTGAAAACAAAATGCAGAGAACGGACAAAAATGGTGTGAATGTTTACTGGGGGAGGAGTAGTTTAAAAGGTCAAAGTCACTACATCGTGGGTCATAAAAAACGTGGCACTTTACTTTTGTCCTTATTTTTACCAATTATTGACCAATTTAAAAAATGTTTTTCACTGGCACACTCTGCAGACAATTTGCAATAATGCACTTGTTATATATCTCACCTTACTGTAAATGTGTCTTTGCACTACCTTGTGAAACATTAATGTAAGAAAACCTAATGATAATAACAAACATTTAAGTAAATGAAAAAAACACCTCAGACCAACATTGCAGTGAATGATCCGTATGACACTAGACTGTTAGACCCACACACTCTAGTGTTATACAGGTCATTTACCACAATGTTGATCTGAATTGTTTCTCTTCAATTTTACCAAAATGTTTGTTTGTTATTGTCATTGTTCATGCATATTTCATTCATATTTTACAAGGTAGTGGAGAGACGCATTCGGTCATTAATTGGCAAAGATATGGACAAAATTAAAGTGCCACGTTTATTATGGCTCACCCTGTATATGTCAAAAACGTCAAGAAAATGATGAATATCTTGTGTAGTCGCTGCTGTGGCTACCAGTAGTCTACAAATATCACATCAGTCATGCAATTAATTATTTTAATCACACATTAATCATGGTGTTAATTGCGTATCTTGCTTGTGGTGCAAGGAAGTATCATCAAACGATGGAAGGCCATCTTGCTCTAAACATTGGTCGACATTTTAATCAATGAAACGTTGAAAGTCAGAGGATTGCAAATAAGCTTAATTTTATGGTGTAAATAGTGCAAGCAATGCAACATAATTTTGATTTCTGGAGCTCTGTTTCAGTGCATCGTTTTTTCTGCTGTTTTTCATTGCTTTTTCTCGATACTTTTGGCAATCTTTAAACACACTGAGACAGCCATGCCAAATAATTTTTGTTACTGCATTAAAGTTTGTGATGGCATTAATTTTTATTTCAAGTAATTCTTTAATTGGTCAATTAATGCGCTAGTTTGACAGCTGAAATGGTAAATGATGTTGACTGTTTCTGAAGGGCCTCGGGGGAAGTTCGACATCAGTAGCTGGTGAGCTGTACGTGAACAGCGTGGCTGAGAGAAGATTCGTTACACGGTCTGGCACTGGGGTACATTGTGAGAGGGTCACTGGTGATCCGGGGTTCGAAGTAGAAAAAGTCACTGAGCCATCATATGGTGATGACTGGATGGCGCAATGCTCCACTGGTGAAGCTGTCTTCATTGATGATATGCTGCTCAGTCAAGGTATGAGTGTTGGCTGAATTTATTGTCATTGATTGTTATTCATCACAATAATTTGTTTATTAGCAAACAGCGGAATATGTTTTTAAGTGTCATGTCAGGAAGAGAAATGTCTGAAGATCTCTTTCTAGTCTTCTGGCTAAGCCAGAAAAACCTAGTGGAAGATGGTCGTTGAAGCGGTTGTATATGCATATGCATGTGTGAGTGTGTATAATGGTGCTAGTAGTAGAGAGGACAATACAGCATTGTTTCGCAATGATATAGCAAGTCTTTGTAAGCATATTTAGTAACAATAAAGAAGACAATAACAAAATTAAAACATTTCAAATGCAGCACTAAATGCCACGCATGCTCAAGTTTGACTAATCAGCAAATGCTAGGGCTACAGCCCACTCTCCACTCTCGTGTGATGCCAACAATTAAGTCTACAGTCAGGGGGCATCACACGTTGATGTGTTTCTGTAGGTGAGCTGTACGTGTCTCTGGTGACGAGCACTAAAGCCCACGCTCTGCTTGTGGAAGTCGATGCAGCAGCAGCACTAGCAATACCTGGGGTTGTTGGATTTCTCGATCACTCCAGTGTATCTGGAGCTAATGCTACCGGACAGTCTGACATTGAAGAAATATTTGCTACCAAAGAGGTCTGTATGCTGCATCAACCTGTTCAGTGTTTAATGCTGGGTTTGATGATAGCAATCAGAAAGCACTTCGTCAGTGCATGCATGGGTCACCACTTGTCATTCATTTCCAAGTCCCTGATGGCTTACTTTTTTCTATTGTGCATTTTATGCATGATATAAGTTTAGTATGGCTACTATAGGGATATTAAATAAAGACCAATCTGTAAGCCTAATCCCGAAAACGGAATCCTGGGCTTACAAGATACTTAAAGTCCAAGTCGCGTCAGTTTACGTAACTGTTATAAAGTGCTAATTGGCTTGATCAAATGTTAATTTGTCAATATTTATTAATCTTCCTGTTGCCAGTGCTATCTTTGTACTGTAAAAATCAAGTTTAACGTGGATAAATGTTGACAAAAGTGTGACGTCACAAACAACTATTAGCGTCAATGTAGCGTTCGACAGAATTTGAATGCTAGCAGCATCGATGGAGGGCAGCATTGAGCGAAAAGACTTCGCTTGCATTTTGAGAAGTCGCTGTCATACCAAAAGTAGGCCAACTGTATGCCCTTTCCGTTGCACCAATCGCCGACAGATTCTGATCTTCGCTTCTGGAGTGCAAGCGAGTTCCCCTCTCTGAGCGCACGCTGCATCAATGCTACAGCCAGCTTGTAACGTGTTAACTTTCTCGCATGCAGCAGTACACGCTATAAACAAAGCATTGTTCGTGACGTCATCATTCCATTTGCACAACAGTATTTTTGTTGAAATTGATATAAAGCGATGTTTTTATTTCAACTGATCAGGGTATTATTAATTAGCATTACATTTTACACATATTTAGCCAATATCGTTTTTTCGTGCGACTTGGACTTTAATCCTGAATCCCAGGATGGAGATATCGATTCTGGGATTGCTATGATCACTAGTGGCGTCAGACAGACTATTGGAGCAGTTCTGGTGTTTTATAATTCTGACTTTGTTCTTTGTAACTGAAACAGTTGTGCAAATGATGCTATAATTCTCCATCATTTTGCTGTCTAATGCTTTACTTATTTATTGACATTTGATGGTGCTGTGATTGCGTGATAGTTATGTTGCTATAATCTACAATTGTCTTTCATAGGTTCACTGGGTGGGACAGACTATTGGAGTGATCGTGGCTGAATCATGTGACATCGCATGGCGGGCTGTGGCTGCTGTTCGCATCACTTACGATGAGCTGCCTGCCATCTTCACCATGGAGGTTTTTTGCTGTTGATTTTGTCGTTCTTATTTTACTTTTTCATGGTTTGCAAGAGTAAATTGCTATTGTTATTGTAGTCGTGATTTGGTCTAACCGGGAGAAATTGCAGGATTTGCTAATAAACTAAAATCAAAAATGGATAATGAATGAATGCTGTGGGCCGTGCCTTCAGTTTAGAAATTTTAGCTTTCACAGTTAGTCATTTCATTATGAACTAGAAAAGCGGATAGAGACTGCAAACCTCCGCCAACGCCATGTTGTTCGCCAGGTGGCATTACCATATTTGGCATATTGGCAGCGGTTTCCCTTATCTGCTAACACACAGACAGACAAACAAACTCTGGCAAAAACATAACTTTTTTGGCGGAGGTAACAATTCCTTGGGGAATCAGTTGAAATGGACTGGAGTAACTCGCGACAAAGGTAGGCAGGAACATGAAGAAGTAGCCTAACAACATAGTTTGAACTGTTTCGTTTTTTAAAAAATTGATTGATTGATTTAGGCTGGTATTTGTCACTGAATAATAAGCATTGAATGTTCACGTATTTGGTAGCAGATTACTGTGTTTTTAAGTTTAATATGAACAGTTGAACTTTGTGTAATTTTGCTTTCATGTTCAATGTTCTTTCAGTGTTTCTACGCGCAACAGCAGCTACTGCTGTAGCACGTCTTAGCCATCGCAATTCTCTCCGTCCGCCTGTCTATCTGTTTGTCTGTCTGTCACACGGGTGATTCAGTCAAAAACGGTGCAAGCTAGGATCATTAAATCTTTACCGTCGGCTGCCCGGAAGACTCTATTTTTAGGAACCGTAAAGTTTTTCCATAAATTCGAAGGGGGTCACCCCGAACGAGGGCGATAAATGAGAGGGGGTGGGAAAAGTTTGCGATTTTCAGCCGATACGGCGTTAGCTGAGTGAGATAGGTTGCGCCCTCTGGTACAAGTACAAGTGAAACACTATGGATATTTAGCCGACGGTCGTCTGGCGCCCTCTGGTGAATGATTTTGTTTTACTTGGCTTTCTTTGAAACTGTAGCCAAAAGCTGTACGGATGAGATCTATGGAAGAAGTCTACGGATCACTAGCATACGACGGTGCATTGCTGTTGCGCGTTCCGCTTTGCGTTAGCAGGGCTTTTCTTGGAACTCTCTGCCTGCTTCTGTCATTAACTGTGACACTCTCTCTGCATTTAAATCTAGGCTTAAAACTCACATATTTAATCTTGCATACAGCTAACTGACCTGCTCTGCCAGCGCCTCTGAAGCTACGGCACTACGGCGCTATACAAATGTATCATTATTATTATTGTTATCAGTGGTGTAATGACTGACTTTGCAGACCCCACAGTGCAGGGTCCTGCAGGTGTAGCAGGCCCAAAATTATGGCGTTTTAAACCTAATGTTTAAAAATAAAAATAAAATAAAATAAGTCATTTGAAGAAGGAGAAGGTGGTAAACATGCTGTGTTAAAGAAAGGGTGAGGAAAGGCACCCTGAATTATTTTTTGTGAGGCCCAGGGAGGGGAGCAGAATTTGAAGTTATGCCACTGGTTTTGATGTCGTTTCTGCTGCGACTGACTGGAATAGCATCCAAGCTTTAAAACACCAGCAACTTAATCCATTGCTTATGCGTCAACATGTGTTAGGAAGCGATGGCACAGAACTCGTTTCATGAATGTCCTCCGAACGTGAACCACGTTTCCCGTGGCGACACGAAGGCTGCATTTGAGTCTTGCGACCATGCAGTGGAGGGTGAGGTGAAGGTCTGTGGTCAGGATCCATTCTGCATGGAGACACTCGGTGTTAGAGTCGTTCCAACTGGAAATGACGGAGAGATTCACGTGTACTCTGCTGGAGAACAACATTCGCAGGCTTTGCAGGTTAATGATTTTCAGTGAAACGGCTGCTAGAAAACATACAGAGTATCTGGACTGTTTTTTAGCATTGATAACTTGGCAACGGTTACTGGACACTGGTAGAAAGGCACGTGATGTGTCAGAAGTTTTGGAATTCTGTGAATGGATTGGAAAGGCTTGTAACGTAGCCTGTTAGTATGACCACACAATAATGCATCATTCGTGAAGCATTATTCTTCGCATGCAGTTGACTATACTGGCCGACTCAGTCTGGCCATCCCTGAGTGAGTACCGGTATAGGAATAACGAGTGCTGGCAGTGGTTACTGTCACTGCTATGGAAGAAATGTCTATATGGAAGTATACTTGGGCCAGCAGAGTTATCAAAACTTGCTTTTTGAGCAGTGTACATGATCAGTTTATGGTGATGATGATGATGAGTGTTTGCATGTGTTGTTTATGTGCACATTTGGTGATGAATGAATGAAGGAACAATTAGCTTCTGTACTAAACATCTTGTCGAGCAAGGTGACAGTACACATCAAACACAGAGGTATGATACATGACATTGGTAGTTTAGGCAGATATTTTCAGCTTGGCTTCATATGCACTGCCCACAAAATTAGTTGCTGACTGGCCTCGTAGGAACAACTAATTTGAGCAAAGTTCATGAGATGCGCGAGAGCCTTAGCAGTTTCTGTTCACAGGTTGTCCTTGTTTATCTCCAGCCATTTCTACGTAATATTCCTTATGTGTGTCTCGCAGATGAAAATCACAAAAAAAACACTAAAACACCCTATTTTGGGGGTTGAAGGCGTTCAAGGTCATTGACGTTGTCACTATTAAAAGGCGACCGACCATCCCGAATCCAGTGTTAGTAGCGAAGGGGGTGGGGAGGGGGTCGGCGACTCAACTTTCGTCGACCTGGTCCGAATTTGAAGGGCAATTTAAAAGGGCAATTTACGGTCTGTTAACTAACGGTTTATAAAACCGGAACAAGAGGAATTTGGGAAAGAAAAATTTGTACGACAAAACTAACCCGACAAAATGGAACAAATAAGTAATTAAGCAAATTTTGAAGAAAATTGCCAAAAAGAAAATGAAATAATTCAGATAAATGATATTAACCAGGGATCCCTCACTGTTTATGTTATTTTTATGTTACATGATGTGGTGAATAAAAATGAATATATCTTATATTTTAACATATATTTTAGGTGGTGCATTTGGCGACAAGGGATCTTGTTCATTTTTGGTAGCACTTCCTACGGCAATTGCAGCCCAGCGGTAATACATGAATAGTGCATTTTGGTTTATCGACTCTTGTATTCATTCACCTGTTTATTTGTTTAGCTGGCCTATTATTTGGCACTTACTCTAGGTTGGGCTGGTGCCCAGAATGTTTGAGGAATTGTTGTAGTAATACCATTTCTGGGCCATATGCCATTTCTGTCATCCATCTAATTGCATCAATGCACTGATATTCTTCTATTCAGTCGTAGGAAATGTTTTGAGTGAAATTTTAGATTTCAGATAAGCCAGTAAATAAGTAAGTAAATTAATTTATAAAACACTTAGGTCAAAAAATTGAATCTTAGGCACTGGGGGGGGGGCAACTGAGAATGCAGACTGAAAATTGTTAGATGTTTCCGGAAGGGATTCGAATTATCAGACTAGCAGTGAGTTAATTCCAGATGGTTAGAGCATACACAGAAAACCACACAAACCAAAGGAGACTATAGTCTATGAACTTGAATGAGTAGAACCTCAGAACTGTCGGTCTTGGTCTTCACGCAGTATTTGAAGACTTTTCTAGCTGTTTCATTGACCATACTTGGACCATTAACATTGCTTGATGTGGTTCTACAAATAATGCTTAGTCTATTATTCAGACCATGTTATAAACCTTTCTATGATGACGTCAATAAGTAGTTTGTTTGGTAACATTACATATGCTGATGTACTAATTTGTACAGATATGGTCGGCCAGCACGCTGTGTTCTTGATAGGCCAACCGACATGCAAATCACGGGCTATAGGCCTTCGTATATAGCCAAGTATAAGGTAATTTCGAGCTAAATCTTTAACCAGGTTAACATTACAGAGACTTCCGGGGAAATCTTTAAAGACTGATGGATCTTCGGATTTTATGGGCTGTGAATCTTTTCCAATTTTTAACAGCAAACCTGCTTTGCCTGGGCATTACTTCACATTTTGACAGTTATTTGTGGTACACTGATTGCGTTAAAATAAATTACTGTTTAGCGGCGTGATTACAAGGGTCGAGAACATTGCTAGTGGTATCTATCATTACTTTTTTGTAAATTTTGTCTCTTGTATATTGTGCTCATAAGATTCTATGATTTGTTCAGGTTGGGTTTAACAGAGGTGGAAGACTGCAAGCCGTTGATCTCACCGTGTATTCAAACGATGGCTATGTTTCGGAACTTGGATGGATGGTCAGTAACACCAGTTTGATCATCAACTGGGAAAGGGTTTTTGACTGTTATCAAATTGTTGTTAAAATTGAACGGTAAAACAAAAGCAGCACAGCACGTACCATAACTGGTGTTAACGTTTCCCCGTGTACCAGTTTTTACTTGTGAAGGTCAGAAGTGAGCATTAGGGTCAGTGGGTGAGTACAGATAGCTAGGCTGATGGCTTTCACGCTACTGCTTTCAGCGCGTCTTAGCCATCACAGTTCTGTCTGTCCGTTCATCTGTCCGTCACACGGGTGGATCAGTCAAAAACGGTGCAAGCTAAGATCACCAAATCTTGACTGTCGGCTCTAGCTTCACGAACCGTAAAGCTTTTCCATAAATTCGAAGGGGTCACCCTGAATGAGGGTGCTAAATGAGAGGGGGTGAGAAAATTTTGCGATTTTTAGCCAATGAGTCACTGTATCTCAGAAATGGTGCAAGATAGGGCCCAGGTTACTATTCATCACTAATAGGAAGTCGTACACTGGCTCTCGATTGCCACTGAATTCAATGACCTTGGATGACCTTGAATGCTAAAATAGGGGTTTATAGGATTTTTTGGCGATTTCGAGCTGTGAGACACATTTCAAGAGCGAATTGTGGTGAAACCAATTGAGATAGACATGGACAAGCTGGGTATGAAATTTTTAGCATTGAACGTAGATTTCAACGGTCCAAGTCTCACTTTTCTAGTTTAGGGAAACCTGCATACGAGAGCATTAAAAAGTGGTACCCCCGTAAAAATCGTTATTTTACTGTTGTTGGCTAGTTTTTCATGAAAATGGTTGCAGATATGCATGGGCATGCTGCCTATCACAACAAGCACTATTGACGAGCTTTTCAGTCGTATCAACGTCGATGACTTTGAAAGACCCTGAACTTCCAAAATAAGGGTTTTTTATTGATTTTTGCGATCTTTGGCTGCAGTGCACACTCTAAGAATGAACTGCGACAAAATGGCTGGAGATAGACTGACAGTTTGTGAACAGGAACTGCTATAGGCTTGTGTGCATCTCGCGAGCATTAGCTCAAATTTTTTGTTTTGTTAGTTAGCAGAATTACACAAAATGGTGTATTTTTGCCCTGCAGCCTAGAGGTGATTAGATTCTGGCTGGTGCTGCCATTTATCGAACACAACAAAAAAAATTGGCGTAGCATTGGCGAAGGTTTGCAATGTCCAGATGCCTTTTTAGTTGTGACTCGTGTTAGTGCCTGCTCTGTGTGATTGCTCTGCAGTGTATCCAGAGGTTGGTAGACGCAGTGGCAGGTTGCTATGCTGTGCCTAACCTATCAGCACGTGGCTATGCGTGCAAGACCAATCTACCACCGTGTGATGCCGCAATGCTAGGCAATGGAGTCGCTCAGGCCGTGTTCTTCACAGAACATTGCATCAGAGCTGTGGCCGATTTTCTCAATGTTCCTGTTGCTGTGGTGTGTTACAGTTTTGTGCCTCATATTCGGCAGGTTTTCTGTCGACTTTGTGCACTGTACAACGTTCGCTACTTTCGTGTAGTCATGTAAACCAAAATTCATCGAGTTATTATGCTGTTGCACAGCTGGAATTTTTCTAAGCTCTGTATTCCACTTTGACGTTTTGGTTATTACTATGCAAGGCTGTTGGCATGCTGGTTATTCCGTCTATCTCCTTTCTCTCATTTAGTGATATTCTTCTGTATTTTTGTTTGTATTTAGCGAGTGTTTTTTACACTGTTTCATGCTTGTGTTCATGAGTGATACATCATGGTTTCAGTTTTTTGTACATAGTGTGTTACATTGTTCTGTGTTTTTAGTGTTTTGTTTTTGTTGTTTCTGTGGGTCTTGTTTGCCTTAAATGAATGGATGGATGGTTGGGGAGTAAGGGGAGGGATGGATTATTTTAAGGGCAGCTGTAACTACAATTTTTGGCCTGTGGTTTCCGCCACTTTGCTGTTTTATTGCGTTGTTGTTTTGTCACTTACTCAGACAAGGTAAATGCTGCTGATGATGATGATAATGGACGACAATAGTTATATGCTCATGAGCTCTCTGCTGTGATGATTTGGAGTGTGTATTTTGCATTACTTTTATGTTCTAATTGATGCAGATACAGCAATTGAATTTGTGTCAACCCACTGCATCATCAGTAGTAGATTTGCCAGCTGAATCATCTCTCAGTCGCTGCTTCACTGATGTTCTAACACAGAGTTGTTATGAGACACAGCTAGAGCAGATCACTGAGTTCAACAGGTAGGCTGAGAGCAGAGTCCATTATTTTGATTGACATCATTAATTCTCTCTGCCAAGGTTATACAAGGGTCATCCCAAAAGTTTCCGGCCTCGACACGTTAGACAACAATATTTTTCACAATCTATACATCACTGAAATGTACATCCTTTTCACTAATGTATAGATTGTAGAAAATCTTAATGTCTAATATGTTGAGGCCAGAAACTTGGGATGACCTTCGTATGTCTTTGGGTTTGTTCATTTGTGTCCAAGAAAATCCAAAAAGTTTTAAACAGATTTTTATGACATTTTTTCAGGAGTTTGGCAGGACTCCATAAAGAAGTGATAGGATTTTAGTGGCGATTTAGATAATGTGCTTTTTGTGGATTTTGTATTTTTTGTAAATTATTTACTGAACGTCTAACTAACTGAGTGTTGACACTGTTGGGTGTTGGGAAAGGCATGCAGCCTGCAAAACTTTAGGCTTTAGAACCTAACTGAAAATCAGTGGGGGAAACTGTGTAATCCATGTTTACCTGGAGAATGGCTAATATAACAAGTCAGTGCAAGAGAGTAAGTTAGAAACACTGAAGGGAGGATGTTATCTTTCATCTGAGTATAGTTGTGGTAATTACCCATACAGATTTTGCCGAAAAGTTTCGGATGGGTGGTATGTGGTCAACGTTTACATGCTGATGTAGTTTTGGTTCAGAAAGTGGATTTCAAAAAATGAACCGATTGTTTACACTGTGTCGTGAACAGAAGGAGCAAGTTTGTGAAGCGAGGCATTGAAGTGGTGCCAGTCAAGTATAGCTACGGCTCAGAGTGCAACTCTCAGAATCGGCGCAGACAATTGTTCAACTGCTACACTTACGCTGCTGCAGTGGTGAAAGCAGAGGTTGACTGCCTAACTGGCAACTACACGGTATCTATTATGATGTACATATTTAAATGTTGTGCGGTGGCTTGATATATAGTGCTTAACACCTTGTGTTTAATCAACAAATGCTCTGCACTGGACCCACTTTTTACTTGTGACCGTTGGTGGACGTGTAGACCATTTCTGTATGTAACCGTCCACCGTTTTCAACTCAGTCTGGCCATCCCTCAGTGGCTAGCTGCAGTGAGTATTGGTGAAAGTTGGGGTGTAAAAAGGCACACCGCATGATGTACTAGTTCCATTTTTGTGCCATTTCATGGTCTCGCAGTACAAACTGCTGTTTGTTTAAGGAAATCTAAGATCAACATTAACTTACGCCTACGGGCCTTGTCATTTTTTTGTAGGACTTGACATTCATGTTTTTGCATGTATTTGTTTATTTAAACTACAAGTTTTATTTAAGAAGTATGTGAGAAATATCAGGTCTGAATACCAGCTTAAGCTGGATTATTATGTCATAAAAAGTAGATAGTGTGAATGAGAATGGAAATTAGCAGCAGCAGCAACAGGTGTGTTACTGTTATCTAAATATCTGGTCTGTAGTTTTTGGTGGTTAATTTAGCATTATGTCAGTTTATTCCACTTTATTTAGTTTTAGTGCTAATTAATTAATTGTTCAATTATAAATTATTCAGTGTTCATATTTGTCAGATACCAAAAGCAGACATCGTGATGGACGTCGGCAAAAGTCTATATCCTGCAACTGAAGTCAGTCAGATTGAGGCCGGATTCGTCATGGTATGTGTCTGCTGTGTTATGGTTATTTTATCATTTTGCTGTTTAGATAGTTGCTTGTGGCAGTTAATGTTGGCTGGCATGGTAGTGTGACGGTAGCGTATCGGACAGGTGATCGCGAGGTTGCTGGTTCAACTCTCACCCAGTGCACTGCCAGGTAACAACCCTGGGCAAGTTGTTCACACACGTGTCCCTGTTCACCAAGCAGTATAATTTGGTGCCGGTTAAAGAGCAGTGAAGGGAAAGTAACCGTAGGTCTGGGGTCTCGCACTGGCCATGCACTTTGTGGTCTATCCACCTACAGGCTCAACGGCCATAGAAAGGGAGATGGGCACATTACCTACGCCCCTTGTGGGTATGTCACCTTTACCTTTATCATAGTACAGTACAGATATGCACAGCTCGGTAGTAGTAGTAGTTGTTGTTGTTGTTGTTGTATACGTAGTAGTACTCGTGTGTGTCAGGGTCTGGGTTGGTTCACTGTGGAGGAGCATAAGTTTACCGTTAATGGTCATCTAGATACAGTCGGAGTGGGCAGATATCACCTGCCAACAGTCAGCTGCATACCTCTGCACATGAATGTTACACTGCTCAAACACTCCGTTGACAGCAACAGCCCAACTGCCACTGTGTGCTCATCCAAGGTACTATAATAGTAGTAGTTAGTAGTATTACCGTTACATCACCGAGTAACAAGTGAAGAAGTTTCCTGCGAACTCCGGTACAAATGTGTTTATTCTCCACGTATAGGATGGTGATAATAGAATGATGATGATACTGATATTTGTGGTTGCTTAGTTTCACATCAACATCATTGGTCGCATTAACGAAGTTAGTCAACATTCAGCTGGATTATTACAGAGATGGGTGACCATTTGCTGGCATACTATCTTTGTATTCAACCAAGCCACCTAGGCCAACTCAGCCTGGCCATCCCTTCGTGGATAGGGAAGTTGAGTATTGGCGATGGTTACGGCTATCACTGGGGAAGAAATGGGGAGTTTTGCATTTTTGCATGACAGTAGGCTTGCTACCAGGACTGTTGGTGCTGGCTGTTCAATAGATCCAGCCATCCAACCAACTTGGGCTGTATGCTAGCTTAATTGTGTTTTATCCTTGCTGGCACAAAGCACCGAAAAAGGGGATAAGCTGCCATGCTGTAAACAGAGCGGTATGTGCAAAATCTTTTCTGATACTGAAACTGAGCTCAACTATGACTATAGCAAAGCTGGTGTTATGGTGCTACCTTTGTGCCGTTGTTGATATATTACAGGGTACAGCAGAGGCTGCGCTGGTGCTAAGCTGTGCTGTGTTCTATGCAATCAGAAGCGCCATCAAATCAGCACGTGCTGATGCTGGCTTACCACTGGACTTTATATTTGATAGTCCCGCTACAGTCAGCAACATCTTACTGGCCTGCTCCAAACCCTGATTGATCGGTTATTTATCGATGGACCCATGCATTCATTTATTCATCCATCTACTCATCCGTCCATTTATTTATTCATTGTGAGACTTACTCATATGCTTTGCACCCTGATTTTTTGTTATGAATATTTAGTAGCTGCGTGTGCCTTGTTGAATATTTATTGGTTTTGTTGGTCGTCGTAAATTTCTTGATTGTTGACTGTTTGTTTAATGTTACCCAGTGAATAGACGTTGTGTTCACTTCCCGCAATAAGTGTTACTTTCACCAAATAAATCTGTCAGGGTCTGTCCTTTTGTCTGTTTGTTGGCTGAATTACTCAAAGAAAGGTATGAGCGGATTGCGATGAAATTTAGTGACAGGGTTGGACATTAGATTTTGGTGTTGATCAAGATTCTTTTGTGGATTTTTCACCCTGAGGAGATAAAGCATAATATAGGGCTTAAGGTGACACTTTATAGTTCATCTGAGCTATTGCCTGTTCGTCTGTTTGTCTGTCTGTCCCATACGGGCTTCCAAAGTCGAAAACAAAAAAGCATAGAAAACCAAAATTGGCATGAACGTTCTCCAGGACAGAGGTAACTAGTGTGGAATGGCAGGTGGATGGCCGCACAGTATGTCGGCTCGGGGCCAGCACAGTATTTTAGTTTTTATACAATCTATACTTGGAAAGCATTGATACACTGTTTTGGTTTAAATTATTTTAATGCCTTAGCACACTGTGTGAGAATAAGCTTTTTTACTGCCAGTTTCTATCTTTGGGACGTTATCTCTCTAGTGTGTTAATATTGTTATCCTTTACAAATAACCCACATTTGTGTCGATTTTGTGGGAAAAAACTTGTGTCTCGCGTGCATACAATATGCTGATTTTTTAGAAATTGTGGCTTGCATATTTGACGTGGAGTGTGTATTTTGCGTTACTTATATGTTCTAATTGTTTCGACTAGTATCAGTGCTAAATTGTGGGTAGTGTTAGTAGGCCTAAAGTTTTCTATCGCAATTTTGTACAACATCTCAACTCTAGTCATGATCTCAATTATTAGTTATTTGTTCTGTTCTTGACTTTATAATGTGTTTTCGTGTAGTAGGTCTGTCTTTAGTCAATGTGCAATAATTTATCCGGTCGAACAATGGAACACGTTTTTATATACATTTTCACATGCACGCAATAAGTTATTATGTGCGCAGAATATACATTAGTATACTGAATTAGGAAAACACTAGCTTGCTGATGTGGTTATGACAGTGTAGTTGTATTTGTTAGTGATATTTGTAGAGGTATATTCAATATACTACCTGTTTGTTATATTTTTGTGTTGCGTTTTTCATAAGGCCAAGGGCGACGCAACGTTTTTGAAAGTGGAGGGGTACAATTTTGTGAGCGAAGCAGGCGAAAAAAAATTTTGACCCCCCATATATGGCTTACCTGGGGCTTACCTGCACAGTTTTCATTATTATAAACACTTGCAAACGTGCACTTAATGAAATTATTCTAATAACAGTGGCCTGTTTGACTACTATTGCAATTTGGTACTTTTTGAGGCCGAAAGCCCAGAGCAGAGGTGGACTTTTTGGAGAGGGGCCGGTCCAGGGCAAAGGCCGGAAGCAAACACTTTTTTGGGCATGAAAACCCCTAAAATGCATATAGTGGGTATAAATTTTGTTAGTTGTATTGCATAAATTTATAATGCACTGCATGTGCGAGGCATAGAAAAGGGTGACTTTTGGCATCTTATAAGGGACCATGGCCTCTTTGCCCCTTGCCCCCACTAAATCCGCTTATGAATTTTCGTTAGTTTTTTGTCTAGTTGGGGGTACAGCATGGGTACAACAGCCAACTTAACTGACGTACTCGAGTACAAAAGACATTAGCAAGCTTTGCAATAATAATAAATATGTGTGCTGAAAATAAGGGTATAATTTAGTAGCATGTTGACAAGCTTAGCATTGCCAACCATGAAAGCTGACATCAGTGGATAGAGTTTCTTCGTATGGTATTAGACTGTTGGAAATAAGTTATACTGTAATTTATGTCTTGCTGTAATGCATTTTCCTAAATACTGTTTCAGTATTTAGGAAAAACTGTATTACGTGTACACATAGTATAAATTGTCGTGAATTTATGTACCCCCAGTGTAAAAAAGTGATGGGGATATGTCCTCTAGCTCCTATTGGTTCGCCGCCCTTGCATAAGGCAAAATATGAACATTTGTTTTCCTGTTGTTAATTGTTGCGTTTTCTGACAACAGTGAATGAATAAATACTGTGAGTAAATGAATTAATGAAACGATGTGGCTATTAGTTTCTATAGAAGTATAGAGCATCTGTCCATTCGTAACTTTCAGGTTGCAGTTTGTGTTACATGCAAGCCGATCAACCTTGAGCAAGTCGCTAAGCTATTGTGTGCTCGGGTCAGCTCAGCCTCCTACCCTTAGCTGAATGGAAAATAAGTAGTAGCTTATGGGCTACAAGGCGAACCAACCATCAACCGGATTAGGCCTACATTTGGCCAATCCTAAAATGTGGCTCCAAACCCAAAGCTGTAGTAGAGTGGCAACAGCCTCCCAGGGCTGACTTCATCTCATATCAACTGTGAACACTTAAACGATTGCTGAAGACATTTGTTCTTTTGGTTCTGAGAGCGCAGAGCCAAGCCCGTCGAGAAGGGGGGGGGG
>Ga0209367_1000186_pt1 | contig 50433 bp, 29 predicted proteins | sample WorMetLIZISLAND2_FD_187412 | JGI IMG/M metagenome (GOLD analysis project Ga0209367, IMG submission 187412) | Marine gutless worms symbiont microbial communities from Max Planck institute for Marine Microbiology, Germany - Olavius geniculatus... ... | reverse complement strand
GGAAGGTGGGAACCTTGGTACAGCTGACTGGGGTTGCCTAGCCGGCCGCTGCGCCAGCCTGTGTCTGCAGGCTGCACTTGGTGGCCGCGTGGCTGGCGGCTCGGGTTAGTGACGAAAAGCGCATTAGCTGCACTGCGCTGCGACCCGGGTCTCCAACAAAGTCTGGTCTGGTCGGGTCGGGTCTGGTCGGGTCTGGTCGGGTCGCAGTAGTGGGTTTTGGCCTTAATTCACTTAAATGATGATCAATTTACATAAAATTTTTAACAGATGTAGCTGAAGAAATACTAATTCAAAATATTGCAAGAAAATATGGCAGTTGATTAAATATTCTTTGCTAGTCCTGACGCAATGTTGACATCATAATGTGTTACGGGTACAAGCTTGATAGTCTCAAATGGTGCTGTCAGTTGCTACCCAACTTCGATGGTGAACTTAATCTGGTTCGCTAATGAAAAATGTTTATTGTATCAGCACTAAGCAACATGGGGACATGAAATCAGGCGTCTTGCGATCCAAAAATGCAACAATTTTGCAAGGTCGACGTGCTAGTGCACTGTCTTGCTCGAACGCGTACCTATCAGCACAGACACGTAAATGTTATCGCTTTGCATGTTTTTGTAACTGTATCTGTAAAACTTCAACAATTTGTCATGAATGAACCAGATTTTTCACCATTGGATCAGGGTAGCAACTGACAGCACCAGTTGAGACTGTCCAGTTTGTACCCGTGACACATTATGACGTCAGCATTACGTCAGGACTAGCAAAAAATATTTAATAAATTTGTCGACGACGATCGACACGCCGGTCACTATTTGTTTTGTTCTACCTCAAAACCAAACAATTCTACAAATCAACAAGTAAACAATTACGAAAAAGCTGTGACGACTTCAATGTTGCCCGGACAACAGTTTGCGGGCAACAGTGCGCGGGCGACAGTACGTATTTGTTAATGTCACGTGACGCGATTCAATGTTTTGTTTTTTTCGTTTTGCTATTGACGAGTTCTACGGAACTGACAGCGCTTCTCAAAGCTTTTGACTGGAACAGAGAAAGAATCTAAAAAGAGAAGAAAGTTACGCAAAGTTAAAAAAGCAAAAAAGTAAGAAAAAAGTGAACTGTCATTGTATAACGATAACTTGTATTTGCTACAAGCCTACTAGAACAAAGTCACAAACACATCATATTCGCTGTTAATCTTCATCATTTTGCAAGCAAGATAAAAAAATTGCGCCACGGTTTATAGACTAGGATATATTATCATGCGTTGCCTCTTTACTCTCTGTGTTGTTCCTCAGTAGCCTGCAGCCACTGGCTGTAATTATGATGATTACAATTAATTACAATTAATACCTGACTGCCTGCGCACATCCAGTGGTCTCACCGGGTTGACTAAAAATGCCGGACAAATTTGACGGACGTGAAATTGATAGACCAAGTGTCCGGGCATGAAATTGCCGGAAATGAAAATGACGAACATGAAATTGACGGACATAAAATTGAAGAACAGGATATCGTTTGAAAATAAATTACATTACAATGCAGTGTGCAATTCTTTTTGAAAAACGGCAGAACACAAGTCACAACAGCAAAGTAAGTTGTATAATATGCATATGTATAATATGTTGAAATGCATAAAATATTACGAAAATATCAACCTAAAATTAGCTACAGGTGAGCAATGATAAACCGAAGTCTACTAAATATAGGCCTAGCCTATATATTCAGCCACTTGAAACATGTCTTGCATTTTCATGTCCGTTAATTTTATGTTCGTCAATTTCATGTCAGGCTACTTCATGTCTTGCCAATTTGTCTAAATTTGTTTTTCATTTTCATGTCCGTCAATTTTACGCCTGGACACTTGGTCCGTCAATTTCAAAAACGTCAAATTTATGCCTGGACATTTTGATGGTCCGCCATTTTCATGTCAGTCATTTTCAGCGCCCCCGGCCTCAACAAATAGCCAAGTCGTCACCGTGCATCAAATGCACTATTTTCCGTATCATCACACGGGATACGGAGAATCGGCGACTATATACGCCGGTCGAATTAGATTGGCCTATCGGAGACAGGTCACGGGGTCAACGGTCAGTCCGACCCTATGACGTCACTGGTCACACTATTTCCGTCTATTTACGCATGCCGGCGTGTAGCCGCTGTATACATACGCTGACTGGCGGAAGACAACTGAAAACCACCAACGACAAAAAGCATTTAATACAAAAATCTTTTCTAGCTGAATAAGATTTATTCTCGCTGTATAAATATGTTGTTAAAGTTTACTAATACCGTTAACGTCGGCAGCAGTCGATCAGTAAAATTCCCAAAAAGCCAAACAAAATCAGCTAAAAATTTCTGTAAAATGAACAAAAGTTTAAAAGTCGAAAACTTACATCGAGCGTGTCTGACATGTAATAAGTGGATTTCCAATAACGAACGTGTGTTTTTAAAAAGATATTAATAGCTCTCCTGTTGCTGCAGCCTGCATGCACTGAATGAGCATAAATTGATACAATGTCATGGAGGTCTTCTAATGAAGCCGAGATGCCGATGGACTCGCCCACCCAGTCAGCAAATGACGCTCAAGGCACACGCTGAAGTTCACTGAATCGAATATCGGATTAGAGGCAAATTACGCGTTCCGTGTGACGGCTGCAGTCGTTCCGGCCGACTGGCTCGATCAGGAAATAGCCGCACGCGTGCATGGACGACGTCGGAGCGCTAAATGGCCATCGAAATATATTCTCTCCCGCTGTCAATTTTTCCCGCTCTCTGGCGGCAAGCAAGTGCGACGAACAGACTGCCGGGGACAGCCTATAAACGTGGCACCCCGTACAAGACAATTCCCTACAACGAACGAACCCCTTTGCGTATTCATTAGCCGATAACCGTTTTTAAAACGTTGCGACATACATGTAGCTCTCGGTAGCTAGGGTATCACTGTCACACGACGTTCACTTACCATGACGAGACTGTTCGGTCACTTCTGTGCACAGAACGCATACGAAAGCATGTTCTGTCTATAGCGCAACGACTTACGAACGCAAAAACCCTGGACTTCCGACAAGTTCCGAGACCTCCGCGTGGCGTACAGAGTCCAGATACGTATAATGCGAAGTAATTTACGTGCACATCGTTTGTGAAGTAGGCACATACATTGAGTTTCTGCGTACTGTAATTTCCCACGTGTCACATGGGGTGGGCCTAGAACTAGGTAGCGACAAACGACAGACTGTACAACGGCGTTCTATAGGTTAGCATGCGCCGGATCTCTGTACTGTAACCACAAACAGTAACGATTTCCAAACTGAACTGGTTCCAAAACAAAATACCAATTTGCAAATTGGTCCAGCATTTTTCTGTCCGTCACTTGGGTTTGTTTTCATAGTTTGCAACTATTCATACAGTCCTACATATTCACATTCGCCGACAAATCACAAGTTTTATAAAGTCTTATATCCTCCTTTAGTACACTGCCGAGATATACGAGTTGGTGTACGAGTTCGTCTTTGACGCTGTCAGCCACTTTGATTTCGTGGACTTGCTGCATAAATAAGCTATTACATATGTACGCGCATTCCGCTGAAATGTCTAAGACCGTACACAGTTGATATCGATTAAAAAATTGACCCCCCAGAGTGCGGCATATTGTCGCAGGAAACTGAAGACTGCACAATCGTACGGTGAAAACGCAGTGTCTATCTCACTTGCGCTTGATTCGGTAGCGACAAACGGACAGAGATAATTACGAAAACTAACACGCGCTAAGCTGTCGCGTGTAAAATTAGCGTCAACAAGAGTGCAGCAAGCGAGAAACGATCAAAGTTAAATGTATAAACCAGGCTTGTGTAGGTTAAATCTGCGTCAAATGAATACTGCATGTCGGATTATCATAATCGCAGTGTACACTACAGCTAGCTAACTGTTGCTTGTGACAAACTTTCCGCGCGTGAGATGACTCGAGTGTGACAGGAACATTTCTACCATCATCTGCATTCTCAGCATCAGCCACTAGGCCTACACGTCACACACTGCGAGAGCAGTTTCCTCGTGGCCGTCTAGACTACTGCAACGAACAGCGTCGTCGTAGGTTTAAACAAGAAAAGCCCAGCTAACGCAAAGGGGAACGCGCGACAGCGGTGCATGTTTAAGGGCCCACTGCGAACAAATCTAAGCTCATCGATTCCAGCAACTGACGTTGGGCACGATGTATTTACATACGCCAGACGGCGCCACCGTCTCGCGTGGATGCTGCCGCTCCTGAAATGTGTGTCGCAGCCCAAAATCGCCAAAAATCCATAAAACCTATTTTGATGTTCAAGGTCATCCAAGGTTATTGATCTCGGTGGCAATCGAAAGCCAGTGCCCGACTTCATATTAGTGATAAGTAGTAACCTAGGCCCTATATCGCACCGTTATTAAGATACAGCGACTTATTGGCTAAAAATCACAAATTTTTTCCACCCCCTCTCATTTAGCGCCTTCGTTCGGGGTGACCCCCTTCGAATTTATGGAAAAGCTTTACGGTTCCTGAAACTAGAGTCTTCCCGGCAGCCGATAGTAAAGATTTCGTAATCCTAGCTTGCACCGTTTTTGACTGATCCATCCGTGTAACAGACAAACTGACAGACGGACGGACAGACAGACAGAATTGCGATGGCTAAGACGCGCTACAGCAGTACTCGCTGTCGCGCGTAAAAAGTAGGCGCGGCACGTTTCCAACAGCGGAAATAACGGCTGCTCAAAAGTTGAATTTTGACCCTAAATTTTCTTAAAATTGAGGATTTTCACCGCCAAAGTTTGCATTTTTGGACGAAAATTTTCCGACAAAAAATGTTACGACAGTTTTCTGACAGCTTAAAATTTAGGGGGGACGAGGGCAATTGTTCTTCCTCATACCTTCGACCACGACGCGACTGCGAACGGGATTTTTGCTCACTTGCTGTTTGGTCTAGGCGCGCACGCAGTAGGCCTATTGGCATCGGTGCAAAGTAGGCCTAGTCTGAATGCATCGGCACGACTTGTCATAAATCTGAGACGTCGACGTGACCACGCAACGGCCGCTCTGAGCACGAATTACATTAGTTTATTATCGGTTTCCGTCGCTGGAAGTACAAGCTATTTCCGCCGCCGACGCACAACGACGCCACGCGTCAAACTCCTATATCACTGAAGGAACTCGAGAATTCCTTATCAAAGCTTCCGAAACGTTTTTTTGGCCGCCGCGTGCGATATCTTCTCCGAGTCGTTTGCTAATTGGAAGAAAATTCACAGAACATATTCGCCGACTGGACTCTGTTAACGACATGACTGAATATGGCTGCGTCTTTTATGCTGGCTGACGGCGTACGCTAGGCACTCACTCGCTCACGACGTACCGACTGCGAGCACTTGCTCGATCGGTCTCCTACATGCAAGTGACATTTCGCTAATTGTGGACGACACTCGAAAGCACTCGGTAGTGTACCAGATCACCAGCCAGCTTACGAGTACATGAAGTTCATGAATGGCGAAAAGCAGCAGCAGCAGCAGCGGCAGCCATACTAGTGATTCAATTATAGCTCACGACGCATTGGTGTAATGTTTTAGTTCGCCAGTCTTTTTCGCCACACAAGCCTACACAAATATTTTATTTATAAGCACAATAAAACGCACCGAACAATGTAATAAAATACACGTAGAAGCAAAACACCGCGCTAAAAGAACATCAGCGTAGCTGCCGTGGAAAAACAACCGACGACACAAAGAGTATAACTGCTAGAGTACGATATACTCAAGATCACAATACGAACATTTAAAACATGACGCTAAACGCACGCACGTGGGCCTGCTTAATAAATCGAGACGTCAGATAAAAAAAACTGAGGATTAAATGTAAAGTTAGCTAGCGTTTTACTGCGCTGTAGCCTACCAAACTCAATTTTATAAGGTCCATGGCTTCTGCCTATCAAACGCCCCAATGTATCGGTATAAGTTGTACACGTGCTGCGTTGCAATATGAAGTTTTGTTTTACAAAACGTCGCAATAGTAGAGCAAGAGAAAAGATGCACTCGTGACAGACGTAATAATGACGTATGCGAAAATGGCGTCAACTGCGATATCGCATGTTAGTGGAAGGATGGATGATATGAATAAGTCCGGCTGCAGCTAGCACTACTCCAGTCGAGTCCGCAGAGTAGCAGGTGAAGATGAAAATCGATTCTGGGCACGTGGTAGTGCTGGTAGTTGGTGTGGAGGGAGGGCAAGTCAACGCCTCGAGGAGACGTGACGATGTTCGCACCGACGTCGTGCGTCGTCACTCAGTCAGTGGACGGACGCCCGAAGCAACGCGTCGGTCGCCTCAGCTCATAACATTAGACCACCCACCACGCGTATATATAGACTATAGATGCAGAGTCCTAGCAGCGCCGGCGGTGCTGGCGGCCATGTTGGCAGACCGCAACGCGCATGTCCGTCCGGTAGTCGACAGCGCACTTCCGGTAGCGACGATGTTGTCGACAGATGGCGATGCACTAATGATTCAATGAATAACGACGTAATGACGCTCGCTCGTTGTGACTCAGCCCTGAATCAACAAGAAGCCCAGCTGTCGCTAGAATAGCCGACCGTACTGGTTGTCAGTGACCTTCAACGTCATCTAAAGTCGATAGTTTTCATTTCATCTGAGAAAGCGTATGTTACTTCCTATTAGTGATCAATAGTAACCTCGGCCGTATCTCTCACAGTTTCCAAAATGTAGCCAGTTTTTATCAAATTTCTTACCCCCTCTATTTACAAAATTTACCCCCAATTTAAAAACGTTCCCTTTGCACTAGATGGCTGAAATTTTGCACACCCAAGTTTAAGGCAGATGGCTAATCATTCGTGTAAAATTTTTCCCCTACGACCTACCCGTTAGACAGAGTGTATCCGTTACAGACAGACAGACGAACGGACGGACGAACAAAGACGACAACCATGCCAATAGCTTGACCGTTACTTAAGTATGGTCGGCTAATAATTGTCAAACGACAGTTTTGCACTTCACTCAAAGCATTCCAAACTTTAACCACAGAGTAAAACAGCACGTAGGCAATCACACGGATATCGCTACCCATCACCCCACATCCGGCAGATAAATAGGCCTACGTACATACGCGAAGGTAACAAACGTAGACACACTTTATAAGTATAGGTTTCATTGTGGTCTAGAGTGTATTATGGGAGTGTAATAAAACATAGTAAACTCTTAAGATGCGTTCTCACTGCGCGCGTTAACGCGTGTGACGCGCGACGGCGCTACCTCACCTTAGAAGAGCGAATACATTTGAGATTGTCCACGCGCGTTAACGCACGTCACGCGCGTTAGCGCCTGCAGTGAGAACGCACAAACGTACTCATTTCACGACTGCGATCGACGGCGTGTTTTGCCTGGAATGCGTGTCATAAACAGACGCGAGACGCGTTTCAGCCATCGCGTTTGACTGGGGTAAGATTACGGGCAGTTATAATAGTCCAGTCACTACGATGAGAGATACGAGGACTACAAGCTGAAAGTCACCGAGTCTTGATGACAGTCCGTGGAGCAGAGCCTTTCATGAATTATATCCTAATCAGCTGATGCAGCACGGAGAACAGTTCGGACGAGGCATATTAACGTCACGCTTGTTATTGATCGTTGTTCCGTGCGCCGGGGACCACATTAAAATGTCTCCCCCATGAAAAATCCGCCCGGGGAGAGATAATCACGGAATTGATAACGTATGTACCTCTTATTATAATATCGCCGGCTCCACAAAAAGTCTCTCCGTTATAGGATCGCCCCCAGTAAAGTATCTCCCGGCTGACAATTTACCGGTAAAACCCCCCGCACCTCGGCGGCCGCCGGGCGGGGCGGATTTTTGCCAGTAAAGTGTCGGCCGGGGCAGACTTTTCTGGGGAGCGATCCTATAATGGAGCACCGCGACGACCATGACAGCACTGTTTATCAGCGAATCGAGCCGGCGACGATAAAATGCCCTTGCGTGCAATTAATGGTCGGAACGTCCACAATTCATGGTGGCCGTGGCGGAATCGCTGCGGCACGGTGAACGAACGCTCACTTGCAACAACGACGACGACGACGACGACGACTACACACCGCATCCAGTGATATCATGTTTGGACTGCAGAACCATTGGGAAATTCAAACGCTTTCCGCACCCAGCCAACCGCATGATCTGTATGTAACCCGTGTGCTCGAACAAAAGATGTGCCGATAAAAAATCATACCGTTTCGAAGAGTTGTAAATATCGCGATAAAAAGGCCTACCCGTGAAGAGAACATTGTTAAAAATCTAAAGAAAAATGCACGTTACTTTAGCATATTAATATTACTCACTTGAAAAGAAGCAAAATGAAACAAAAAGACAATGACGCAAAAGATTTCTTCTGAAAATTACTGGGCCACTCATTCTATTTCAGTTGCAGCGGTTCGTAAACGGTCCGGTTTTTATCGACGCACCCAGTATACATCATTGTATTTAACTATTGTGTGTCGTCGACCATCGGGCCGAACATAAAACGTCTGGTCTCCATGAACGTCAAACGACGGTGGGGCAACTCGCTGCTGTGACATCACGAGTAGTAAGTAAACCGTTAATAGCGTTTCCCGATACTTACTGTAATCTGTGACACTGCACCGACGACAAACAGTTCAAACACAGTCAGTTTATATGAACGCTAAATATGTAATAAGCTTACATTTACAAATTTTCATCAGAGTTGAGAGTTCATGTCACAGCTCTTACTGGATGTTCTGCTTTCTTGAACATTCTGTGCATGCAAGACGCTTTAGATAAATCCCAGTATACGGTATGCAGACATTACATCACACAGTCATAATTTATACTTGGCTTGCAAACTCCATACACAAAGTGCACAAAGTTGACCATATGCAGCTGCCGTTTTATTGGTTAAATAATTATCGAAATCGCCTTTTAAGCTAAGGACAAAAAATGAAAAAAGGGAAAACTAGAAAGCAGTCATAGCCCGCAGGTACCTCCGCCAAGGCAAAGCTATTCGCCAGGTGGCGTCACCATCTTCGCTTTGCCAACGGTTGCCTTATGCCCCCTTTAACGCAATGGTAACGAAAATTTCAAAGTAATCCAGAATCCAGGATTCCTGCCGGATCACGCCCAAAACTGAATCACTGGTAGTTTATGCCACGCCCGGCATACCCTTAAAATTTCAGAAAGATCCGTCTATAACTTTTTGAGTTATCTTGCTGACACGCAGACAAACAAACAGACAAACAAACAAACAAAAACCGGCAAAAACATTACCTCCTTGGCGGAGGTAAAAGGTAACATAATAAGGTGTGCCCGACAAAGACAAACGAAGCCGTTTATCGCAGCTTAAGGTGATAACTCATCGTATAGCACGATGCCGACAACTTAGCCAAAATTGGGCAAATACAAATTAGTGCACTGAAATAATGAACGACTTCAGGTTCTAGCCGTTGTGGTTTGGTCTTGTCCTTTTTAACCGAGCAAGTACTGGGGGACATCTGCTAAAGACAACCAGGGCGAGACAAGCGGAGTTATGGGGGCACGTTATCTGAAAGTCAGAACTGGAAAATCCGACCATGATCGGCAAGGAAGACCGAGAACCAGCTACTTCACTGGCCTGAAGAACTGGCTGGACCCTACAGCCAACGAGAGCACCATCATCCAAGCGAGAGAGATAGCGCAACATGATCGCCAACGCCCGGACCGGGCACGGCAACTGACAACGTCATATTGCAAATGCGCATAGTAATGAATGCCGTACGATTCCAGATGCGGAGCCGAATTCCCGCTGACGTCCGTGGATAATATAAATAAGTGACAGAGCTAATAATGAGTGACGGACAGTTCGCATTAGATACATCAAATATTGACGGAGAGAGGCGAGCCGGTGCGCGCCGGAACGAGCGTGTATCAGCCGAGCAGAAGCGATAATCCACGCGTGATTATGACGGGACTATGGATCAGCACGACTGACTGGCTGACTGAATGATGCGGCTAATTGACAGACTAATCATCAGTGCGCCGTATGGCGCCGGTGTCTGCAGCTGGCCGACCGCAGCACAGCGCCACAAAGCCGCTCTCCCCCCCCCTCTGCTCAGTTCATCGCGTTCAGCCAAGCACACACATGCCGGCGTCCGCCTAAAAGGCTTAAACGGTGGAAAGTGAGTGCGAATAAGTTACGGATCGGTCCGTCTACGAGTGATGACGGTTTTAATAAGACCCCCATATGTGGCCAAGATGTAATGGCTAGAAACGCAATCACAGTTTTGACTGAGTTTACATTCTTTAGGCCTGCATGTGTGGAAACCAAAAAAATCACTTTAGATTTTCAGTAATATTGGCTGGTGAGGCCAAGTTAATCAGCGGCGTCGTTCGTCGAAAAAGTTGGAGGCAAAAAGTTGCAACGTTTTCCGACAGACGGCTTCAAATTCCCGAAACTTTAACTTTGCCCTTTAATTCTTCCAAAATTAGATATTTCCAGTTTTATATTTTCTATTTTTGTACAAAAAGATTGCCGACAGGTTAAAATCTAGGGGACTGGACCCCTGCGTCGCTGGGGTTAATATAACGAGAAAAGTCTAGTGTATTGAAAATTAGCGATGTATTCTATGCCGTCCGATCGTGGTTTAAGTACGACACCGCACTGTCTGGAGTGGCATAAGCTCGTACAGTCGTACTGCATGCTGGCTTATCCAATCCAGCGGTGAGGTATCTAGTACGGTACAGAAAACAGCGACGCGGGTAATAAACTAATATAAACGGCGCCGCGCTGCGTACCTTTGCGAAGGTTGACGAGTACGGTTCTTCGAAGGTAGCCCAGATGCGCGGCTTGATGCGCTGCCAGCACGTCAGATCTCCGCTCTGATACTCGTCCTCGAGACCGAACTTCTTCATGATGTCCTCCTCGGTTGGCTTGTCCGTGTCCAGCTCGAGGCCGTCCAGGATCTGCAGGGTCTCCTGGGTGTCGCGGTGCGTCGTGTACGTCATCCAGCAGCACGGCTCCACCTTTAACACCAACCAGCACAGCGGCGTCACTGGCGAAAAAAGTCGGCCTACAATTAAGAGCCTGCAGGAATTAGTTGCAATCTTTCGACAGATAGCCGCATATTTTCATAGGTGCTCGAAATTTCAATTTGTCTCCCTAATTGTTTTGAAAATAGTGGTTTTACAGCCAAAATGTGACATTTTCAGACGAAAATTGTCCAACAACTTAAAAATTTGCTGATAATTTTTCGACAGTCCAAAATTTTAGGGTAAGCAATTGCCCCCTGCACCCTCCCCCTGCCACAACGCCACTGCAGCAGCATACATCCGCTTACTCCACTCACATGCTACACATGTTAGTAACATCTAGATCTACATCAACACGTATGGGGTGCCGGATTTTGCCCGGATTTTTCGTATTTTGTAACTCATTTATAAACTCATCATCGCATAAAGATTGCATGAACAAATGAGCCACTGCTTCTTGTCATAACTGCATCAAAAGTAAACAAATTTTAAAAGTTTTTTTTCATTCGCGCACACGTCAGTAAGTTTGCAATATCATTCAATAGCCAACGCTTCGCTACGCCACTGATGCCCGTTTTCCGCTTTCATATAATTTTGAAGTTCAATTAAAGTGACGTACGGGAAAGAAACACTGGTTCAAATTAGTTTAAAGTATAGCTTTCTAGTTGTATCATAATATTTTTATCGTACTTTTGTGTTCTTATTGCAACGTATACGCCATCTGGCTATTTATCAGGGAGATGTGCCCTATCGTGACCTTTACCTATGACGAAATTGGGACTTCGAATTTGCGATTTTCTCCAGTTCGTTGTGACAGTGATGTATTTGTCGGGTGTCGGTAACACCAGAATGCTGTGTGCTGATTGTCATTCGTCACAATGCACAGCATCAATACACTGGCGTATAGGCAGGCAGTGGCTTCTAACCGTCTCCCCACGAGTCCAAATCGGGCGCAACTTCCCTTACATTTAAGCTCAAATTCCCTCAATTTTAAGTTCAAGTCCCCCCTTCAAACTCAAGTTCCCCCCTTGGGCTTCTCTCTCTCTCTAAGGGGAATTTGTTGTTAAAGGTGCAGAATGAAAAAAACAAAAGTAAGGAAGTTAAGATGTTCATTGCCCAGTAAAAAGACTCGTTAAAGGCGTAAATTGGTCAGTAGAAACTAAAAGAAAAGTTTTGATCTACATCCTTAACAAAACTTTCCCCTATTTCTCACTGGGCGCAAGCTGCGCCCACCAGGTATAGGGATAGAAGCCAATGCAGGCAGACCAAGCTGAAAATGCAACAGCACTCGGTCGCCGGACCACCCAATGGATACATCATAGCCAACATCTCCAAATCGTTTCAGTACGAACCCTTTCAGGTAAAAGCATGTGTGTCGCCTTTCACAGTAAAACTCTGATCAAACTGAACCAAAACTAAATTGTAATTTCGCAACTGCTCGCAGAAGCGTTCTGCGCCCAAGCACTGTTTGCTAGACCCAATGGGCCAACACCCCGTCATATTTTCCTCAACCTCTAAGCTCTGACTTTCTCCGGCCATGCCAATGCATCGACGCCAATTTAGTTGTCTGTGACTGAACGATCGTTAAGTGCCTAATAACCTCCTGTATAGTAGGCAGTAGCAATGACATTGAGTAATTGTTGTCCGTGCGATTTCTGCATATTGAACGCAAAATCGTTTTTCGTCCCATTACGCTGCAATGACAGATGAGGCGTGAATCGTCACCGTTTGACTGCGTATTAATCACGGTCACGGCTACCCAAAAATCTTCACGTGCAGCAAAACAAACATCTTTGTAAATGTGCGTTTTTGTTGTGACATTGCACTGTGAACACATTAAGCTACGTTCTATTGTCAGCCGGTTTTCTCTATCCTCCAAATGACAACATTCTGGAAGTTTAATTCATCAACAACATGTGAGCGATTGTGTAACCACGGCTTAAGTACACCGTGGTTCATAAAAACTGCCACTTTTATTTTTTGATTCGCTCCGTGCAGCATTAACCAATTTAAATAATTTTTGGCGTGCAACATCGCGAAGAAACTCGACGCAAGTGACTATACTGTTAGCTACACTACCTTGTGAAATGCAGGTTTTTGAGCCTGCTGCTTGTGAGTGGTGTCAACGTTTGCCGCTTGCATTCGCGCTGGAGGAGGACATTTTGAACACATGCTGTAATAAAAAGGCTGTGATGTAACACGTGTGACTTTTTGAGATACAATAGTTGCCAATTGTGTTTGTCGCTTTTCAGTTAATCATTTCTAAGCAGACGCGTGCGCTATCCAGTATAAATTCATTGTTGTAAATGGCCTAACTAGTCTTACGTCTCTGCATTCAATTGCTGCAGGTAATTAGGCCTACATGTATAAATGATACACATTATCCTCTACGTATTTTCGCTTTCGATTCCGTTGGAACTGGCAATGTGCTGACAGAATATGACCAGAATATCATCTCTCACGTATCTGCAGCAGAGAATGATGCTGGCGTGTCACGGTGTCAGTTAGCTCGTAACGAATCTAGACGATCCATCATAATTTCTCTCGACACGTACACGCAGCACGAGCGAAGACGAGCTCTCGAGGTCAGTTGAGAAGAACTGCATGGAAGACCGGCCGACCGGTTTCTTAGATATTATATAATTCCGCTTCGTCGTCCAACACAACGTCATGCACTTCAGTTACTGTGACCGTTTCGCATATTCTACAGTTCGCAATCGCAAACTGGCACTGACGAAACTACGAAACCAGCACGATGAAAACAGTGAATCACCAGTGATAGCTTCAGCACTGTATCCGGATACAGCAGACACCGTTTTGTTTCGGTGCCGATGGTTGCCGATTGATATTGTATTTTAATTTTTTTGAAGTCGGCAACCTCGAAAACAGTGCACCTGTCTCAAATTTTGTATAACCTACTCCGGCAACACAGAAACCATCCTCAGATCACTGGCTGACGTCAGGTGATCATTTAACCACTGAAATCGTCCGCCTACGATGCTCGTCTCTTTGCTGTGTCTCAACTCAATATCTGGAGTAATTTATACGACTATATCTTAAAAAGACTGAAATAAAATGAATTTTAATGTAACGAAATGAACGTTTATTCGCGTTAGAGCCGAGAGGCTGGATTGCGTCAATACATACGATGCAATACAATACAAATGTCACATAAAATGTCACGTAGGCCTACAATGTCAGATAAAATTGCAGTTGACGATCGCAACATAAAACGCTAGATAAAATGTTACTACACTTTAGTATTATAAACATTTGCAAGTAGCTCTAAAGGTTCGCCGCTTATACAGTACGACAGTGCCTACAAACAGCAGGAAATCTGAGCTAATGCTCACGAGACGCGAGTGAGCTCACATGCAGTTTCTGTTCGCACGTTGTCTTGGTCCACGTCCATTTAGTATTCCATTTCGCTAAAATTCACTTTTCTGCAGCCGAAAATCGAAAAAAAATTACTAAAAACCCGCTATTTTGGAGGTAAGCTTAAGATCATTTAAGGTCATCGTTGTTGATAACACTAAGAAGCGCGTCACCAGTGCTTGTTATGATAAGCAGCATGTCTGTGCCTATCTCATGCAATCGTTTTCACGCTAGACAAGCCAATAGCAGAAAAATAAACAATTTTTAGGGATACCTCTATTTGACACCCGCGTGCGTAGGCCTCGTTAAACGTACTTTTGGAACCACAGAAACGAATTAATATTTACTTATATTGGTGCAGTTTACTTATTTAGTTCAAATATACTAAATAAAATGTTTTAACTAGTATATGTAGTTAGTTTGATGCTATTATCTTATAACCACACAGGTAAATTGAAATTAAATAAAGTTCTCTCTATCTAAACTATAATTCCAGGTATACTGCACTTACAGCATTAGGCATTAAGCAAGAAGTTGAACACATTATGGCCAACGTTTTTTATTTAACGTTTTAAACGTTTTTTATTCTTGCCACGTTTTTCACGTTTTTAACGTTTTTTTTTATTTTTCCTGGAACGTTTTTTTACATCTATGCTATCACATGGTCAAAACCCGAAGTATCTAACTCACCTGTTCTAGGAACGGTACCGGGACGTGGCAGACCAAGACCGACGGACACCAAGACACCAAGACAGAATTACCATAGCTAATATGCGCTATATGCTAGCACTCGCGCGTAAAGATGGAAAACAGCACATCAGAAACTTTAGCTTCTGTGCACTATATTATTTTGTTAAATTAATGAACTAAATCGAAATAAATTCACCTGATTGGCGTCGAGACCCCAAAACTCGAGTTCCTCCTCAAAGAGCGGACCGCACACGTCAGTCGGGTAGTGCAGCTTGCCGGTCCGGTAGTAGTTGAGTATCTGAGCGAAGACGCCCGGGTGTCGGTCAAAGAAATACTCGTTCAGTATCGGGTCGTAGTTGGCCAGTGCCTCGGTGAGACGAGACAGCCGGGTGGCCGGAATCTTCTTTAGGGTGGCCTTGTACGCCTCGTGCCGGATGCCACCCACGTTGAGAATAACTCGATTTTCGGCGTCCGACATGTCGGCAGCGACGGCGGTGGTGGTCCAGTCTCGAGCTCGACGTTAGTGCGTCCTAACGGCAGCTAGAAACGTCGTCGTCATCGTCGCCGCCAGAGAGAAGTCGCAATCAACCGAGCGCGCGGGAGAGCGACGGTCGTTAGCCGCCCTACCGACCTACCACCGACGCTCGCCGTGGTTAATCTGATAACACGGCGTCGGTCGACAACCGGAAAACGTCAGTGCCGGCCGACGGGGTGTAGGCTCGTGTGCCAGTGCACTCTTTTCCGGTTTAGACCCGACGACCAGGACTTGGACACAGACGCGCTATTGATCTGTGGCCACGGCCTCGACGGACACATCGGTGTCTCGGTCGGTGCAAGACGCTAGGTCGGTTGCTTGGCGAGGCCGCGGGGCTGAGACCGTTACAATCTGGTTGCTGTAGATAATCGTGGTATTTCGTCGTCGTCGTCGTCGTCGTAACGGTGGCGGTGCGGACGGTCTGTGTCGGCTCGCCGGCGCAGCGTCTATTGCAGCCGCCCGGTGCGGTGCAGTGCACTGTGGCGGGGCCGAACGCGGGACAAGCGGGGAGTTAGTTGTACGGATGATGGGGAGGGAGACGCGGAGTAGCGGGAGACAGCTGCAGCAGCTGCTGCAGCTGCATGCTGACTGCTGCGTCGAATTGGTGTCGTCATCGTGCTGGTGTCGCGTAGTGCTCACTCGCTCACTCACCCGCTATAAGCCCTGCCGCCGCGCCTATACGCTACACATGTTACTAATTTTACGCCTACGCGTGCAGCCTTTTAATTAAGTTTGCGCACGCACAATGCATCGAAACGAGAAAACGCTTAAAGCCTTGTTCATAGCGACAAACTCAACTGAACTCAACTCAACTCACTTAGTTTTCCAGACCAGTGCGAGGAATAAGTAAGTAAATATTTGCCTGCAAGCGATGCAGTGCTGTGAAACTACAATGCCGGCACCTAAAGCCCTTCGCTTACGCAAAGCTTCGCGCGTAATTAAACTATATACCTTGTTCGTAGCGCCGCGCTAGAAACGGCTTTTTTTATAACTTTAAACAGAATAAATAAGGAAATCAACGCGACGGCTTTACGCTTTCTTACACTGCATCGAGCCATATTGGAGCTATAATGTTTGTATTAGCTTGAGAAATTCCACGCGCGGCAATGCGGGACGTATCTTGGTCGCAGCAGTACCGACTCGATCGGGAGTGGAGATCCGGTGAGGTGAATACACATCGGTGCAGTGGTCTTGCATCAGGAGTAGTGGGTCGCTATCGAACGCGTGGACCGGCGTGGTCTACAGAAAAAAACCCGCATGCCATTACAGCGTAGCCTTCTGATGGAGCTGGCTGATATCTTGTGGATTTCAGCTGGATTATGCTGAAAGCGGATAAACTGAAGTTCGAGGCTTTTTGCATACCATGCCTGGGAGTGACGTATTTGTCCAGGGTTTCTTTCTCGCTTGCTCCATGGACTCAATGCCCGTTGGCGTCCATGACATATCTCACTAAATGACTCAATTTCGTCCTGTCCATAGCCAATCCGTACAAGGCATCAATATCCTTTTTGCACCAGTCACTAGGTTGTCCGTACATCTTCTATTTTGTCGCTTTTCCTCTGTTGTATTTGCGTCATTTTGCGAAATACAACCTGCTTCATCAGCCTGTCATCTTTAATTGCCATTTGCATATACAGGGTGGTCAAAAGGCGGAACCCCTGACTTCATTTTGTGATAACTTCCGTCAATGTACACCGATTTTAACCAATTTCGCTGTTCCAACAAGAAATTCACAGCGCATATTGTAAGCCTATCGAGTGGCGCCTGAAGCAATCTATAGCGCTGTCATCAAAGTAGCCGGGAGCTAAGCGTAGGCCTATATAGGTCTACAAATCACGATGTCCGTTATTGCTTAGCCGACACAACGTCACTCCGATGTAATACCGCGCCGCGCGTATACGGCGTCAGCGATTTGTAGTCGCTACATTGTGCTCGGAAGATTTGTTACAGCACCAACCCGTCGACACTCAGATATAGAAGGCCTATAGCTTTGCAGTAGTATATACGCAGGAGCCCATGGAGCACGAAAAGCCGCATTGTATGAGGCGTTGTCGACAACTGTCGTTAATTCTTCTACTTGGACGGTCCGTCGTTGTAATATAAAACGTTCAAGCAGAAATGAAAAATGCGTTCTAATGCGACAGTACGAATGCTCGCAGACGCACAGAAAATACAAGCGCGGGTTTCATAAAAATTAATGATGTTAGTAAATAATACATGGCCACCGTGCGTACTCGTAGTCATGCGGCCGTCGGCAGACGTAATGCCTGGCACCTTCGCGAATAGCGTTCATATTGCGCTGTGTCGGAACTGCTGCGCCACGAAAGCTATTAACACCGAGAAAATGGCGTATGGACGGTGTGACACTTAATACTTTCAAGTTTCAGTGCTTGAAGTCACTCGCCCGTGTGCCAATAGCGCGATTGTCATTCGCAGGTATAGGGCCTAGTGATGATCCAGGAAATAAATGCTTCTAAAAGCAATGTGTTTTTTTATTTCTCTTTGCTTATCTACTATTGTTTTCAAGAAATCGCTACACTTAGTTAGACAGGACAATTTCTGAGCGGTTGAGACGTATTTTATTTCAAATACAACACCATAAAACAATAGAAACGTCGCACCTCACAGTCAATGAATTTCGTAGCCGACATTGTCTTACGACGCCGACGCCGAGGCGACTAAACGCGACTCAACTGTTCAGCTAAGTCGCGTCATAGGTGTGAAACGGCCATAAGTTAACGCATGAATTGAAATTCTTTCATTGGCACACATAAAAGCAAATTGGCAGCAGTGATCATTAACAAGCAGTGATCATTGCAGTATCTCAAACACTACTATTTTAGCCCACTGTTTAGCGCGCCAGCGAAGAATAACAGACTGTATAAATCGGCCAATGTTTGAAGAAATCATGCCAAAAGCTTGTGTACCGGTAACGTGTATTGAGGTATGTAGTTGTGGCAGACGTAACAGGATGCGGCAAAATAAAACATCCCTTAAAGTTGATTGCTATCTGTTCAGCAGTCGCTCGGAAATTTTCGCGAAATTCTACACAACCAGTATCGTCATGGCCGAAAGCAGGGGAAGGCAACTGTCCCCTTCCCCCGAATTTTTGCTGTCGCCAAATTTTTTCGTGTCGAAGAATTGTCGTCCAAAATGCAAAATGTGAGGCCAAAACGCCCATCTTGCAGGAATTTGGAGCCAAAATCGAAATCATAAGCACCATGATCTCCTGTCGGAAAAATCGCAACGTCTTGCCCGTCTTATTTTTTAACCCACGCCGCCACTGCGCACGGCTTTTATTGAACTAGTCGGCCTCGTCAGAAGTCACAAATTTCGATTTTAACTTCGTGATCGAAAGATACAATAAAATTTTTGTTTCAAAATTTCATTAGTTGTTGACAATTATTGCGAAGATTCCGAACGTTTTGTGATAACAAACAGGGTCGGCGCCATGTTTTCAGAGCTAGGGGGTCCATGTCGAGTGGTTGTTGATTTACCGCCGCTACCTCCCACCCCCTTCATCCATCCAAAAAGCTCAGATTTGCGCGAATCTCATGGGTCCTTCTGTTGAATGCTGGGGGTCCGAACCTCTGGATCCCCCGGCGGCAGCCGCCCCTGATAACAAAATAATTTATAAAATAAAGCAGTCATGAGCAATGATTGCATCATCCAAAAGCAACTTGGCTTGTGGTTAGTGCAAATGCAGACGGACTGATGGTGGTCTGTCGACGAGGCAACCCAGCAGCAGCAAAGGCAACGTATTCGGCCGTAAAATGTTATTTGGCAGCGCGGACGGACGGACCATGGACGGACAGCGCACCCGGCAGGCACTCCGTCTGTGATTGTCTCCTGCGTGCATGGCACAGCACGGCACGGGAAGGCAAGGCATCGTCTCTAGACGGCCGGTGTCACATTAAAATATCTCCCCCGTGAAAAATCTGCCCGGGGAAAGAAAATCACGGAATTGACATGTCTCCCTTGCCGGCCCGATAAGTCAACCAATTATAGGATCGCCCCACCCCTGAAAGTCTCCCCCGGCCGACAATTTACCGGTAAAAACCCTTTTTGCATGGGCGGACGCTAGGCGGGGCGGATTTTTGCCGGTAAATGTCGGCCTTGGGAAACTTTTCTAAGGGGGGCGATCCTATAATGAGACAACGCTGGTTTTTCCGCTCAATCACCAGCTGTCGCTTTCGTCTCGACCACTCGTGACTCGCGAGAACCGTCCGACCAACCGATCGCAGACTGACTCGGCGACTCCAGACACCGAGTCGCTGCAGTCGCCAGCGCGGCCCGTCAGAACTATAGACGCCTCTGAAGCTTTTCTTCCCCTGCAGAATCGTCGACCGCCACGAAGATTAAGCCTCGGATGGCCTTAGATTGCACTGCAGTTTATAAAAGGGCTAATAAATATCCTTAATTCTCTTTGCGGACAACGTGCACGTTACTGATGATGCACAAATCTTAAATTTAGTCGTCGTAAATTGTGGCGGACGTCAACGCAACCGAAGCGTGGCGAATCCTTGACGCAGTTCGGATAAGTGCAGGTCATTCTAAGAGTACAGTACGGCAAATCTCAGAAGACTCAATACAGAAGTTAGACCGAGTCTGGCGAATATACAGAGGGGGATGCCCTCTTTCGATTCAATTCGGCCACTGCTATGACTGAAAGGTACGTCGCAAGCCATATGCAGCACGTGAACATCACAAAAATATATTTCTAAAAACACTAAATACTTCGGTGCAGAATTTCCGCAGAAGACTTTTGCGGAAATTGTGCACCATTGCCAAAAACACTTAGGGCTTTAGGGTCTCTGCTCCTGGACCCCACAAGCAAAACTGTATTAGGCAGAGTTCTGGTCCCCCAACTGGAAGGCCAGACTAGGCATTGGAACCCCCAGTCAAAATCAGCAAGCAACTAAAGTTGCGGCCAAAACTACACTCGACTTTGGCACTTGTTCTCATTTTGAAGACAAACAAGCTAACTCACAGCAGAAGAAACTCCCGATAGCAAACTGCCAGCTATTACATGCAGATGATGCAGTGATAATAAGCACGAATGCATAACACAGGACTTCTGTTTAATCTCAAAGACATCAGAACAAAATTTCGACAACAAATTTCAACTATCAAAATATGCAGTAATGCTAGCCAGCCACGAAGACAGGCTTGGCCTACAATATACATGATGCATATCAAATGACAATGCAAAGTACACCATGTCCGGAAAAAAGTCTACACTTTTTCTTGAATAACTATAGAACAAATTTAAATTTACTTTTATAATTTTTCCCACACATTATCACAATGATACGCTTTACCAAAAACATCTAAAACTTATCTTCAAAATTTCCTTCTCACTAAGTGTAGCTAATGTAATCGTAACGTCATCAAAAATGCCATTTTCGCTGAAAAATAACGTCTATATGAGCCTCTGCAATACGAAAACAGAAAAACCGATGAAAGAAAATTGCAGTAAAAAGACTTGAAAGATTGGTGGCATAGAAATCAGTTACTTTTTATCAAAATTTTTGAACCTAGTCTTGCTTTTCGCCATGTTAAGCGCGGTCGTCACGTGCACTGCGGGAACGTCGTTGTGCAGCTGCAGCCGTTATCAGCAGGCAGCGTCATTTCTGCAGCATGCGTTAGCGTCGCAGTAATGCACATTTGTAGATAAATTTGTTGATTCAAAAGTTGGCTAACGGCAGATTTTGTCACTGTTGCTGACAACTGAGGCAGCTACAGGCCAAAAAATTTTCTGCATTTCTGTTTATTTTGGTCTGCAGTAAAGTAAGAATACAAAGTGTTTTATTTTACACGGTAAAGTGGCGTCAGTATTCCGGCGAAGTGGACTATCAGTACACTGGCAGTTGCACGTTACCTTTCTAATGTTGCCTACCAAAAATTATAAACAAAAGTTCATATTTGTTGAAGTTATTGGCCGAAACATTGCTAGCGTTTTTCACCTCAGATTCATCAATAACGGCATTTTCGATGACGTCATAATTACGTCAGCTCTACGTAGTGACATGCCAATATAAAGAGAAAATATCTCGACAGTTAAATAAAGTGAATATTCGGGACAACTCCTGCCAAAAAATATGAAAATAGGTTTAAGTTTGTCAAAGATATGTCAAAAATAGGGTAAACTCTTTTTTTCTGGACACGGTGTATAAGTAAGCAAACATTACCAATTACCAAAATTTTGAATGGGTGAATATCTGACCTACCTAATGAACTAGTGTAATTTTGTGACCTGTAAAAGATATCACTGCTTCTACCAACAAACTGAAGTGTGCTACTCAAGTGACAACCTCTTCTTGTTCTCAAAACACTCCTTTAATCACACCTGCATAGTTCTTTTCTGCTAATGACACTTCAAAGAAAAACATCGTTTTTAAAAGCAACAAACATAAATAAAATACCAGGGAGATGCTTGATTTATCAGTTAATCATAAGAAAAATACACTTTTTGCAGACATAAAAACAATGCAATAATGTTGTGCTAAACACATTTCTTCGCAATGGCAGCATATCATTCTGCGCTACAAGGTTAAGCAACCAAAGTCACATGTTTTAAAGACAGCTGTTACTCTTTTCTTGCATTCATATCAGAAAAAGAGATCCAACACAAAAAGTGTACACAGAAAAATTGATGCATTACATAGTAATTACACAATTAACCAAACTTTTGTGATGTCACAGTCTGCTCTTTTGAAGTGATTAACACTCGAGATAAATTGTCGAACATAAGCTAATGTAACGATTTGCGCGTTCATATATTTGACAGCGTTAGCACAATAATTGTTACACTGTAGATGTTTTTTTCTTCTGCCAGGTTCAATATGCACCAAAAGCACATGCCTCTAGTTTGCAGGCAACATTAATCTACAAAACATACACAGGGTTCCTACAGGTCTTCTGTAGCAAAATTCCAGGACTTTTTCAGTCATGGAATGACAATTTACCTGACCTTATCGAAACAATAACCATATCGCACAAATGTCAAAAATGGTATACTTACAGCAAAAAACAATGAAAAAGTATAAATGGAGCAATATGCAAACGACAAGAGGCACAGGTTGGGGGTCAGAGGGCGAAGCCCCCCTCTGAAGCTGAAACACTTTTAGCTTTTAGACGTTCAATGGAAGCTGCCGATTTGCCTGCTTTTTAATATTTGGAAACACAAAAAATCACAATAATAATAATAATATAAGGAGAACTGAATTAAACCAAACTGGCACTTTCCTAAGCATACAAGTGGACATGTCTGCTTGATCTTTGCCATAGTATCGGCTTGCAGCCTCCATTTTCGACCCTTCAAACTTCAACTCGGCTTGTAGCCTCGATACGTCCACAGCGCAGCCTGCAGGCCTGTATGTTCATACCAACCATAGTCAAAAGTCCGATGTTGCACGTGTTGTTGCGTGCGTTGTCGACGTCCAATTTTAAATATATAGACATTTTTCCCATGACCACACAAATTCCCTGTCTTTTTCCAGTTTCCCCTGACCTGTAGGAACCCTGCACACATTTTGTGTGTCAAACATTCTCCAGATCATATCCGATTCATGACAAGATTAATTATAGTAAGTAAATTCAAACAAAAAAAACTTATACAAAGCAGAAGACCACGAAACAACAAAATGTGAGCTAAGTCATCAGTGACTGCAGTAATACAATCAAGTGTGTCTTCATGCGGACAACAACTATCACCAGCACTGCAGAACTAGTAACAAACAATTTAGTTTTACACATTTCTTGGCTGAATTTGGCAATTTTCTCACACAGTAGCTAGCATCAAAATATACCAGTACCGTAACACATGGTTCCTACTGCTCTGCAAAATTCATTTTTCCCAACTTTTCCCTGACTTTCTAGGACAAAATTAATCGTTTTGCTCGACTAACTTGTTCATGCAAAATACCAATGTCAATCGCTTGCAATCACACTAGAAACAAAGGCGGCAAACAGATTTAAAAGTGGAGGTACAAATAATCTGCGAGCAAAGTGAGCAGGAAAAATTTTTGAACTGTTGTACGCAGTCTGCGTAGAACAGATCATTTTTCTACATCTTTGTCAACTTTTGCACCTAACTTTTCCTGACCGTAGAAAGCATGGTAAGAAGTTGTGACTCAGCCACATTAATAGCAATTAAATCATTTTGCAATTTTTAAAATTGTAGATCAAACAGGCAACATTTACAAAATTGACTGCACACAAGCAGTGGTGTCGTGGGCTAGAAAAAAGGCAAGAGAGAGAGTAGCAAATTTCCAACAGAATTCCGACAGACAGCTGCGAATTTCCACCAGAGAAAACTATGCACACTGAAAATTTAAATTTTGCCCACAAGTTTTCCCTCAAAATGTGGGGTTTTCATCCAAAAATGGACGACAGCTTTCGAACAAAAAGATCTTCCAACAATTTTGCGACAGCCCAAAATTTAAGGGGGCAATTGGCACCCCTTGCCACGACGCCAGTGCACACAAGAACTCAATGTTTCAGTATATTACAATTACATATCAACGGAGTGCAGTACGGAGTGACAGTGGGCGGATCTCAGCATGTCAAGTGTTGAAAGCTGGTGCTGCTCAGCTGCGACGATGACGTTCCTCTAGTCAAACTCACGGTTGCGTAGAACCATCGGAGCAACGATGGTCCACGTGTAAATGACGATGCATGTCCAGCTCGAGGCAATCTTCACCCACATTGCCGGCTCATTCACCGACAAGTTCAGGTTTGACTGAGGCCTACACGCAACACGAGCACAAGTCAGTGAGTGAGAACGTAAAATGAGTGAGTAGTGTTTAATGTCCCAACAGCAACAGAGAATATCAAAACGAACCAGCACAAAAAAACCTAAATCCCAAAACTAGACTACTGACATATGCAGTGTACTCACAAGAACACCATACTAACAAAGAAAACTCTCACAAACAAATAATGTACGATGTACAAGCATTGCTACAGTTACACATATTACTAATTACCAACAAGGCACCGTGGTTGATACAATCAAGAAGACAAATCTCCAATAAAAATCTGGACACGTAAAATGATACCAGAGCACCACTTGTCAAAGTCGCTGACCTTCGAGACAACTGAGGGTGGGTGCCATATAGCAAGAGTCATTCGGAAATCAAGTCAACGACGTTTTAAGCGCAGCAGAAGGTTGTAATTTTGTAGATACAAGTGCCACTTAAGTCAACGTCACTAAACGTTACATCATACTAGATGAAGAATTTAGACAGACTGACAACATGTCAATAAAGGAAAACGTGACAAGTCTGTCACATGACTTACTTGTACCAGTGTGTCAGGGTCATCATGATGTAGAGGGAAGCAAGGAAGAACATGGTGTGAAAAAAGGAGTAGCTGTAAGCCACGCCCTCCTCCTCATCATCATACACCTTCTTCCCATCCTCCAGCTTAGCATCGGTGTCTAAACACACACAGAATGGGTTGCTACACACTGGGCAAGGTTAGCACCTGGATGGGTGGCTCTCTTTGGACAGGTAAACTGCTGGCTACTTGGACTCTTGGTATGAAAACAACCACTCACATCAACTCAGCCTTCCATCCCTCTGGGGTAAGTAAATCGAGTACCAGCCTGCCTGCCTGGGGTTAAAGTGGGGCACGTTCACCTGTCTTAGACGGCAGGTAACAACTCCGTGTGTCTCATATTACTCTGTAGTTCCAAGATGGGTATCCTACAAAAAGAACCTTTTAACCTTTCCAGTCTCACAGCTGCTGAATCTTTCAGCCACATACAACAAGCAGCTCAACTGCTTCATGAGTGGCCACCTTCTCATGGTGGAAGCATCTGGGCCCGACGTCGACCGAGCAACTGGCGACCACTGTCAATGGTCACCTACCACTCGTCTCCAACCTCACTGGCCCAGCAAAGCACCGCAACCCCCGGGATCCGATTCCTGGGAGTTCATCTCAGGCGTCTGTTTGTAACTGATCCACGATGCCTCTGGGACTTCCTGTAACAGTGACAGAGAGAAAGAAAGCAGCTCAACTGTCTCAGACAAACCAGACACATAACAAAATGATCGCAATTATTAACACTTATGACATTTCAAGAGGTGGCAAGTGATGAAATCGTCAACCTAGTAGAAAATGTGTCTGCTAAGTGCCATGGCGTATGGACAAATTTGCATGCAGCATTAAAAGATTCTTCCTTGCTGACGGTTAGTATGACAGCACAACCAGGGAATGCATCAAGGTACCTAACGGACAGTTCCACAACAACTCTTAGCTTGGCAGATGCACTAACCTTGTATAGTACGACCCAATGTATAAGTTCAGGAATCCAGGGCATGAAAACAAACAGATATAAATAAACTGAAACTCCAGTAAACAGTAATAGCCAAATAGCATGTCAGCCACTGGGGTCACACGTAACATCAACGTTTAAAATGATCATCGACTGACGTTTTGCTATTGTCTTGCATCACTATAATAACCTGACAACATTTATGCAGAGTCTATCCACCAGGAACAGAAATAAATATCAGATAGCAAGAAATCAGACAAGCAAGTATCTCATTATGTTTATGTTGGTGCAGCATAACTGTGCATGAACTAACCCGTATCTTCAGTCAAGTAAACTGTGTCATTGTTCGACATCGTCAGTTTGTTGAAGTTGTTGGACGAGCTCGTACGAATGCTGCACATCACAAACGTCCAATCAGTAAATCACAGTTTGTAATGCAGCAGCACTTTCTTTCAAGCTCTCAAAAAAACTTTCTAAATTAAATTCCTGGCAAAGAGACGTACAAAATGAAATGAAATGGTGTGGTAAGTGCCAGGTTAAACTATCAGAATACAGCACGGAGTAACCAACAAATTCCCTTTTACAGCTTAATTACAAGACAACTCGAGTAAACTGGTAACTCTGGTAATAGTTTCAATGGAGAAATTAATCATTCATTGTCATTACTATTGACAAATCCTCTACACTGTATACTCCTCGTTTAAATGCAGCTTTCTCATATCTTTGTCAGGTACATTCATAAAGATCATCCGTCTTCTGCAAAAAATTGTCGATAAAATGACTGCAGGTGTCACCTTAGAAAAGTACGCAGAATATACTAACTTCATATTTACGAACCTAAATTCATGACATCAACATACACAAACATGCTTGGACAACTGTTCTCATCATCAGCAAAACACAATAATAAATTTATTATAATAATAATAATAATAAAAATCATCATCATCATCATCCCACCATACTTGTAGTGTGCCGATAAACAGACAAAATCAGGCCATCACACAAGCTCATACTTACTTAGAACACAACCAAACTAAAGACATTATCCACACAATGTGACGTCATACAGATATGACGTGACATTTACTTAAAATTAAATCATCCGTGATCGTATGACACGATGTGATAAACAATAAGACGAAAAATTAAGAAAATCTGTAAACAAGTGACCAAAGTAATTCGGTAAAACGTGAAATCACTGACTGTTGCTGCCTCCAAGGGAATCACAGATAAACAACTGCAAGATTAGACTGGGGATGCAATGCCAAAATCCTCCTTTCCACTTGGGGTCAGAAACCCCCATCTAACACGATGTGTCGATGGACCCCAGCAAATGTGCCTGCTAGTGCTAAGTGGCATGTGAATCTGTTGAATGTGACTGGTGAGACACTGGCAGAAAAATAGACAGATGGACAAAGAGACTAAACTACTGGCGCTGCAAAATATCACCAGAGCAATTCCGCCTGATAAGCAGGGCCACAGTTTTCGTGGAATTTCAAGTCGAAAAACGGACTTCGCCCTTTTCTGTAAAATTTTGCAGAAATTGAGAAGCGACTGATGATCAGTACAATCGTCAGCTTCGCAACACAACTACAGTAAACAGACTAATCATATCAGGCAAAAATTCAAACTAAGCTGCCTAAATCTGTGAGCTCTACTAATAGCCATCGCAATACGGCACACAATCATAAATAAACACAATTTGACTTGACAGATTGCACTTTAAAAAAATTGATAATTTTCTTTGAATGTTGCTAGCATAACCAAGCACAACGCCAGCGTTCAATAACTTAAGTTTTTTCGACAGGATAGAGCTCAGCTTACTCACAAACACATGGTGGTGGCAAGCCATAAAATTTGAATAATATTGCCGCCGTGAGCCGTGGAATTTTGCGAACTGGCCTGCGGAATTTGGCAAAATTTGCCAGAGAAAACTGAGGGCCTTACTGATAAATGACAATACCTGGAGTAGAGGACACAGCCAATGAAAACAGCCAGGGATACAATGCTCTTCCAATCAAAGCCGACTCCCGACACTGCATCAGAGGGAGTTGAGCCAGTCGTCATGTTGCCAGCCGGGGAAGAACCATGGTCAAAGAATGACGTGAACGTTGGATTGCACGCACGATCTAAATCACCGCATGTAAGACTGGCTTCAAAATACACACTACTCGACCATCACTAATCACATGGCAACTTCTAAATAAATGGCAGCTGTAAACATTGAGACCAAGCAATGCTTGCACATGAGTTATAATCAGTTGCTCACGAACAGAAAAACTGCACACACAAAATGCAAAGCATGTACTTTCACTACTGTGTTGTTCAGTATCACGTGCAACATCAGACTTTTATTTCCTGTGCCTACTGCATCAAAGTCATTCCCGGTCAAAGTAGTCTCCCAAATCAAAGTGCTGGCAACTGTAACATGCTTACACAACAACTGAAGAAGCTAGCTAGTACAGACCGTGCTTGACCCCCAGAGATTCTCCAATGCATGAAACAGGTCCCTGACCAGATTTTTTCAAAAGGGGTTCAACTCCATATCCACGGGCTGCAAATCGGTACTATATTAATCCAGAAAGCATGAGAAATGCAGTGAGCTCCCCTAGTGGGTTCCAGGGCAAAGCCCCGGCTACAAATGCATTTGTATGCATTTCTAGCTCAAAAACTTGCATCAGGTGATGGCAAACTTGTTTTTTCTTGTGCAACACTTTGCAGTTTTGGCTGATGTGGGGATTTGATCAAATCTATCCAACAACCCTGGCTACGGGTATGATCAACTTCGGCAACAGAAATCGGACATAAGAAGCTACAGAAAAAGATGGCATGGTGGTAACTGACTTGGGTTGTTAGTCATAGCGGACCAGGTCAAGTACATGACATAGATGGTAATTACAGACGACTGGAGCAGTCCAGACCGTGGGTTGGCTGAAATGCACACACAGCATTCATGTTTCACTACAGCACAATGTCATGTACAACTATAACTTAGTTTATACGATCACAGGCTGCGCGGTAGCGCAGCACTGTTGTAAGGGTGACCAGCCATTTCAATGGGAGACTCCAAAATTTGATCCCCCGTATATCCCAAACCCCTTAATTTTTCCACACCAAAATTTGCACAGGTGATTACGTCCAGCATATCTCCTGATGTTCAGAATTTGGTGAAAATCCGTTCATGGGGGGGCTTCCCCATGAATAGGTGAATAGGTGAAGGAGAACTTTGCTGACTGTGTAATGGCAAAGTTTGAATTTTAAAACTGTGATTTGTGCTGTTTTATATCTACAACCACGATGTCACCCTTACACCGTATTATAAATTGAACAGTTTTTTTTACATAAATCAATATATAACATCAACTCGGTATATCCTTCTTAATCTTAAACCAAACAATGTAAGTTATCTTCAAAAAGTCAAAATAATCAAATTCCTACTGTATACTGAACAAAAATAGCTTGCTATATTATAATGATGCACTTAAGACATCCATATATATCAACAACATGTAAATTCGAACAGACAAAAGCATTTAATTTAATTTACTGCAGTTCTTAATTTCCACGATTCATAAAATCTGATATTTTAAATACTACTTCCACTTCTAAGTAACATTCTTAATTAAACATGCAAATGAAGTTGCAAAATTTCCTGTTACAAATCTTGCGACCAAAAGTTAAGTTCTCCATTTCGACTGAACATGACAGCAGATGCTTAATATATTCTGAGAGCCAACAAGCAGATGTTTGGAGCACACTGTACCTTCCTGAATGGGAGGAAGTATGGAAACAACGGACACGATGGCACACAGCACGAGGTTGAAGCTGACAAAGAATTTGTGCATGGAGCATTCCGGCTGAACACAACAAGTCTGCTTATTTGTAGTGCTGTCGAGGCATTATTTTGTTTAACAGCATTAACGCATGTGTTAATTTTTTTTCACGCACACATTAACTTAACACGTTAATTGATGCATCACTATATTGTTGAAGTTGCAGATGGACTACATCGAGAGAATGACTGGAATGACGAACGATGAACTCGTGGCTGTGTCGCAGGACTGTGACAGTAGCGACAGAATGGCAACGCAACAATTTTTAATTACTTGAGTATTATTCTATCATCAAAATAACCACAGTTTAATAAAATACTGCAACTGCTGCTTCACAAAATTTAGTAAATTTACTTATCTGCATTAATTCTATTAACATGCAGTAATTTTTTAATGCAGCTTAATTCTTAACTGAACAGATTTTTTACATAAATCAATATATAACATCAACTCGGCCGTGAAGTACAACATGGAGGACTTGCGGGTTGACCTGATGGATGTGGAGAATAGAGCCGAGTGGAGACGGAGAACCCGCGTGGCTGACCTCTCACCCGAGGGATCTAAACCAGCCTGAAGGAGAGAGAGAATTCTATAATGTGTTAAAGCATCAAGTAAACGCGTTAATTTGCCAGCTCTACTTATGTAAGTAAGTTGTAGTAAGTAAGTAGATGCATATTTAAAGTGCACAATGTCAGCCAGTGGTCGAATCTAAGGCACAAAACAATGATGACATTTATTCATAATTGTAACTTACTTATTACCAGCTACAAAAAACTTCCTGTAACTCACTCTATTTACTCTAAGCAACTGCTAAAAAAATCTTATGTTTAACAGATCCATTTTTCAGGAGTTACTCTAGGTTATACCAGTGTCGAAAAAAAACTTATGAAACGTGTTAAGTCAGTACTTTTGACAACTGTCCAACAACAGTGTCAAGCCTCAAATAGTGATGAAAATCTCATGAACAATGATAACACATTTACATATCTGCAGCAGTGTTCTGTTTACAATTTTAAAAAATAAACAAGAATACAGAAAAAAATCAACTATAACATTTACTAAATAAATAAATGTAATATAGCACATCTACTAGACCAGCCCACACAAACACGAATTCAATCAACCAGCAATGATAAAGATTATTGTAACTCCAAAACGATTATTGTAACTCCAAAACAGAAACAAAGATAATGAGATAATGAACTTATGAATACCGTAATTTAACAGTCAATCAGCAGCAAAAATGAGCAAACACTACATTGATGAACGATTTTCAATAAATACCGACACATTTCAATACAAATAAGCTTCTCAATACAAGCATATACCAATGTGTTAAAACAGACTTACCCCATGAGCATAGAATACGTAGAACAGCGCAACCAGAACAATGGAGAAGAGGAAAAAGAAGATGGTGAAGCCGAGCAAACCTATAAAATACAACAGAGCACATCATCATCGGCAGCATTAACATATGTCAATAACACCATAACATGACAAAATTCAAATCGCTCAGCAATTGTAAAGGATGAAGATACACTACAGTGCCACAAACTACCAGTAGCATCTAGCTGCACAATGCATCTTTTAAGCTACATGTCTGCCATTTTTTCTATGCATTCTACCATGAGTCAAAAGTCTTACAAAATAATCATCAGATGTAATTATAAAAAGTTCAGCTACCACATAGAGAATTGAACACCAGATTTATTTCATCACGTTACTCACAAGCGTTTGGCCTTTTTAGACTTAGTTACATTTTATGCTTGGGCCATTCAGCAAATCTCTTTGGCAACAGATACAAGCAAGTACCTGTAACATGTATGCATACACTTACACTACAAGCACAGCACCCACAGTGTTTGATATGCCTGTTCCAAAAAAGCCCCACAGCAGTTACGGCGCTGGATATGTGTCCGAGAGGTACCGAGTTCAAGTATTGGCTGGTCTGCTACCAAGTAACAACTCCAAACAAGTTGGTAACACCTATGTGCCTGTGTACACTGTGTCTCAGAAAAAAAAACAGTCAAAATTGTTTTTGGCATAACTTTGTCAAATTTCCACCAACTTTGATAATTTTTGGCATGAAGATGGCCAAGATAATACTGTTATGTACGGTGCACTCACTTACCACCTCACCTAATTTATGTCAATGCACTACCATGTGAAATACAGATGCTCCAAATTGTTACATTACACGGCGACTATTTGTATCAGGATGGCTCACCTTTGCATCATCAATTCGACAGAAGGTGTGACATGGTTTAATAATTTTGTGGTATTAAATATTTTATGCCGAAAACAGCAGACAACAAAATAGCTGGCTGATAAGCTTAAAACTCGTCTAATCGATGAGCAAATGCATTTGATCAGTCGATCGTTGATTCTGCTATCAGCCACTGGCATTGCATTTAAGCCACTGCGTCTTTGTATGCAGAGCACACTTTGGCATAAATTCTAATTTGCAAGCGAGTTGTTATACAAACTTATAACTCTGTGAAATAATTCACATTTTAGTGTATTTTGTGCCTAATTAACTCATTACAGTGTTTACTTGTGACAACAGCTCAGCATTATGCAACAATTTAGAGCATCTATGTTTCACATGGTAGTGCGTTGACATAAATTAGGTGAAGTGGTAAGTGAGTGCACCATACATAATAATATCGTCTTGGCCATCAACATGCCAAAAATTATCAAAGTTAGTAAAATTTGACAAAGATATAACAAAAACAATTTTGACTGTTTTTTTTCTAAAACACGGTGTAAGTGCAACTGGGCTAGTGATTGGTTTCAACTTGTAACTTTCAGGTTAAGGATCAATTTTCAGCATGGGTCAGTTGCAAGCAACCTCGAACAAGTTATTAACCTACTGCGTGCTCAGGTAAACTCAGCCTGCTAACCTTAGTGGGGCTGGAAATGAATAATAGCTTATGAGCTATGGGATGAAGGCCTAGTGTGACTGACTGGGGAAATGATTCTGCTAGCTGAAAACCGCGGGTCCAATTGTTCGCTGAAGTAAACAATGGATGGCCACATGCTGCACTGTGGTATCATTAGCTTATGCTAATCAGCTGCCATTTCCAAGATTGCAACTGAGCACTTCTGGCCATGAGTTATGTAAGAAGTGCTATAGCAAGCATCAGACTTCACCTTTTTTTAAAAAAAAATGTATACTGACATAAATCAGAGAAACAACAGAAGTACTGATCACAAACTGACATACCAGCCAGCCAGGCTTTGGACTGAGTGTCCTCATATTTGCCGACCCACTTTTCATTCCAGGCATGAGCAAAGTCGACAATGAGAACCAGCTGGATCAGTATGAACAAGAAAGAGCCGATCATTCCAATAACCATCCACGCTGCAATGCAACACCAATTAGATCACTCATCAAGACATGCAAATTTTCACATTATGCTGGGAGAATTTGACGTTTGCCATGCTTTTGTTACACTTACAAAATAGCTGCCATCGATTTTAAGCAAAAAAAACCAACTTATGTAAAAGTTTTAATTGCTAATTGACAAATTCTGGTGAATATGTGCATTCTTTTCTGAATGAAATATAACAAAAATTCTCAATAGTTTAGCAGTTAAAAACTTTTCTAGTATCAAGCAGATAAATATTTCTCAGATTTGTCTGACCTAGTTAAAGGGTTTCCAAAAAAATTGGGGTATACATCCATCACTTAGAATAAAACTATTTTAATTCACAAATGCATTCCTGGTGTGCATCTATCACTGATGATGGAAAAATGACAAAAACAGTGAAAAGTGCTCAAATTTATACAAACAATGCATACAAAATGTTATACCTAGAGCAAACTTGGCCGCTGATTCACCTTCGATGAAAAAGACTCCAATGCATAAGCCAACCATGGCAATGATCTTAAAGAACCAAAACCTAGACACAGTTTACAGATTATCACAGTACAATATTGTATGTAGTTGATCAAATAACAATTCAACTGCTGTCACTGTCAATACTCAACAACATCAAAGTAACATATAAATAACAGCAAAAAATGTTGCACCACCGTCACTCCTGCAATAAGCCAACAGCCAGTTGCAATATACACTGTGTCGCAAAATTAGCACCAGCCCTTGCTTCAAACACACAGTTTGTAGTTGATGGATTTCAGCAAAATATCGTACACTGTACTATCTTATCATCACTTAGCGTCATACCTTACTGCACCTTACCCTGTGTGCTCAGTGTAAAGTCATTATGATGTCAGAGTATGTTTACATCAGAGCTACATTCAGTAAGCTGTTACAGATCAAGCACCAGCATACCTGCCTAAGACTAAGACTAGCATCGGGACCAAAGATGGCCACTTTAAGCACTAACTTTAAAGACTAGTTCAGAATTGTTGTCTGCATCAGCGTTTCAAATTTTGTAAAAATCTGTCGCATATTAATGATTTTTAACTAACTTTTCTGTAGGAGTGTCAAATTGTTGGACACGGTGTAAATATGAACTGGAAACATTCAGTACACTGCCACTGCAATGGAGGCAAAAGAGAGGCAAAAAAGATACCATGGTATGACTACATCCTGGATTAAGCCCAAATTTCATTACGCTGACATTCACCGAAACTTCCCTGCGGGGAAAGTTGTGGACACAAATCATGAAAGTCGTGAACACAAACCACCTCAAAATGTCGAGATGTTTGCGACAAAGTCCATGACAAGACCGCGGCAAACCCGTTTGTGTCGATCTAATGGAATTTAGACCGTTACAATGCACGAGGAAAGTACGTGACAAAGTCCGGAACAAGTTCCCGACAAAGTCGTGGACACAAATCATGAAAGTCGGCGACTTGATTTATGTTGCGGACTTTCATGATTTGTGTCCACGACAAATGCACAACTTTGTCGAGAACTTGTCCTGGACTTTGTTGCAAAGTCGGCGTAATGGAATTTGGGCTTTACACAGTCAATGGTTCAGTTTAGACTAAAGCTATAAGCCAGCATGTACTATAAGCTGTGTACAAGTTCACTTGATTAGCACTAAAACGTTTGTGCACAGCTGAAACTCATATACGTAGCACCAGCACACAGCAAAATTCTCTACTAAACAGTGTAGCTTGCAGTTTATCAGAAAACTGAAAAGCATCAAGTTATAGTGATTTGCACTGGTATATCTGTGTACTGTGAATATGCTAATAAAATATCTGACCAAAATCTACATAATTATATCAAATAAATTGAGTGCTAAACTTCTGACAAAATAAAAATTAGTTGCAGTTGCATATTAAGCACGTACTCAAAATTCTGCAAATATACTATTTGTTCTACTCAAGTTAGAGGTAAACAAAAGCACATCAAGCTCACCCATTCTGAACTGCAGACCGAGGATCTTTAGATGTCTTTACATTAATCATCAAAAGAGCAAAAACGAAAAAGAAGCTGGCCATTGCAAAGCAGACTCGGTAGACAGCCGCAAATCCCACGTAATTATCGCAATGAATCACACCGCCAGTAGGCATCAATGTTGTCAGATCAGCCCCACCTTCACACAGCCCTGGGATCTAAATCAACCACATGGCTAAGGTTATTACAGATTCCAAGCTTCACAACAGATAATACGTAAATAGCCTCTATGTGTCAGTTCAGTTAGCTGGCCATCAGACAATAAAAAACCACTTTGACAATCCCAAGATTTCTGTGGACAAACTTAGCTTGAAGTGTTTCAACCATGAGCAACGACTGGCTATGCCAGTACTAGAAGCATAACAGTTAATTTAAGTCACTAAATTGTCAAACATGTATATAAAAAAACTACATCTCATACGGGAATATAATTTGTTCATCAGTGCTCTTATACGAATATATCAGCAATACAACTAAGCTGCGCAAATTGAAGAAAAAACTAAAACAAAATTGATGTCACCATTAATCCCCAGAGCTAAAGCAACCGGTGTGGCCAATTTAATTTAATTATCAGTGCAAAATGTCATCAACGGTTTGGGTTACATTTAGAGCTATGCAGCTTTACGCACTGGGCAAACACATTTTTCCCGTCATAGTCATTCATTACTATACAAAGCATAGCTCAACACATCACCTTTTCCAGCTCTTTGCCAATACCAGGAGCCATCATGATACAAGCAACAATCGTGCCACCGAGCAACAGCACAGCGTAAGCAATTCTCGATGCACTGGAGCTCTTACATGTTGGACAGACACTGCAGCACAGGCTGCACGCAGCACTGCCAAAACAGCACGCCGCCTGTACCACACACAAACAAACAATCATGAAACTATGTGACCACAATGTTACCACTCAGGCTGTGACATCTGAGATCTAGTCGACACTTTCAGCAATGCGAAAAAATTGTGCCCAATCAAGGTTTTCTTTATTAGTGAATATTCCGTGACTATAAATTCAACGTTTTAGTGAATGCTGTCGAGGGTATTAACACCCTTGAATTAATTACATTATATTAAAATTTCAAGTGAGGAAGTGCCCAGCACACCAGCCACAACTGTGAAAAAAAGTAGAAATCAGATGGGTCTCATAATTAGTATTCTACGATCGAAGACAACACTTTGATGACGTTACTTCAGATGGCAGACTGTTCTGTTGCTGCGGCAATGGGGAATGATCGGTCACCAACATGAACTGTGTCAGTGGTACAGCCAGTGCTGAAGTCGATATCGGCCGCAGTGGAGTCCAGCCACAGACTGTGGAGTGTCAGCCAGGTAGGTTAGTGCAAATCCATTGAAACATCGGTACCCCACTATAGCAAGCTCGTATGGTATTTTCTCCAGCACATGAAGCCAATGGAGATGGTAAAGCAGCGGTGTGATGTGTTCGTATCTACTGAACTGGAATACGAGTCAATCTGCTGCATTCGTGACCGCCTGGAGATGATCTAGCTGGAATGATGGTATACCAGCCAATATAGCATTTCTGAAGTTGAGCTTCATCAGCACCAAGTAAGTAAGTAAATTTAGTAAGTAAATTTAATTTATAAAGTGCACAATGTCAGCGAGAAATTCACTGAATATGAGGCGAAATTCACTGAATCAACACAGCAACAAGAGAGTGGAAGATCGAACGAGACAACAAACGACAAATGCTACTAAGACACATTCTGATATGAATCTTTAGACAAATGATGGTAAAAGGTGGATGTGTGGATCTGCGAATGTGGCAACGGATAAAAGACAGATGTTGATGTGAAGAACATCCACCGTACTCAGCCATGTCTCTGGAAAAATATGCGGTGTATTAATTTGGGTGCCGTTTGGGTGTATTAATTTGAGCGCTGTTTGGGTGCCATATTTTCAGCATCACCGTTTCAGCGACATGCTTTGCGACCAGCGCGTTATTGAAATTACTGTAATTTGCATATCACTTGAGTTAAAATCGTAAATTTGCACAATAAGTAAGTTGGCAAATCTGTGTTTATAATAGTAACTTCCTGCACTTAGTAGTCACTAGTCATTGTTGTTGTCATCTGTTGTCATTCGTTGTCTCATGATGTCACTGTATGTCATCATTGTGCGTTGTCACGTGTCGTCATATGTCATCATGCATCTACATCATCAGTTACGTCGTCGTCCTGCGTCGTCGTCGTACGACATCCTCGTATATCATCTCTGCGCGTCATTGTCACGCCCTGCGTCATCTTACGTCTATGTCTCGCATCGTTGTCGCGCTTCAAAGTGCGTTCTTGCACATCGTTATTGTTGTATGTTGTCATTGTGCAGTGTTATTGTCAAGTGACAAAGCCGACCATTGCTTACTGAGTAAATGGATAGACAAATTCGCAACCAAAAATTAGGCTATTGACTGTCCATGCCTATGGAGTGTGAACTGTGAAGAAATTCACAGCGGCAGACTTCAAACAATTGCTGCCTATAAAGCGTCCATTGAGCAGTTAAATTAAGGAGCAAAACGTTACCTAATGTAACTACTGGGAATGACTGAAAAACTCAACAACTTTCATGACTGGTAGTGAACACTTCAGATTTTACATCTATTATGCGCACATTCGTCTTTTACCCACACATCCGCACTTAGCATCCGCAGACTTTATCCGCCTTTAACCCGTTACCACATCCGCATATCCGCTTATTACCTACAGCTTCATTAGACAGCTGTAATTAGTCATACCGCCATGAGACATAACATATCCCAAAAGATTCATAGTTTATTTGGTAGATGACAACTAACAATTTCCAAACATTTTTCTACATTATTATTTTTTGTTAACTCACAAGAGCATGATAATGCACTTGCGTTTTCGTATGTCCTCTAACAGGAGCAATTAGTGATTTCTGCGTTTACCACACAATATGTTCAAAATACATACAGACGAAGCTAAAGATCCGGCCACACAACCCATCTGGTTTCGAAAACGAGATATCAAATAAATATCAAAAAAAAAGAATAATTTCGCAATACTGAATCTTTCTTCCTTGTATACGAAAATTATATTACAATCTATGCTGTTGCTGTAAACAACGCCATAGATGCGTTAAACTAGTGCTGGCCCTTTTCAACCGAAATTCACAGAACTGACACTGCAGTGACAGCTGACAGGGACAGATATGGCTGTATTTTTAACACATTTTTAAGCACAAATTAAAGTAATTTAACTTGTTGTAAAACAAAACTCGTAATATTGGTAATACGATAAGTCGAATTTGTTATCTAAACTTTGGAGTTTGAAATAGGTATTGTGATTTTTTAATACCGAAGGTAGTAGCCTAGTAGGCTAGTAGGTACACTTTAAAAAAACATAATTGTAGCATCTCTAATTGATTTTTTTGTAGACTGGTGTTATGCACACGGCCAGCCGTATGTATAGAAAACGGCAACGACGTACACTGCCGGCCGTGAACAAATTCGAAAATTTCTATACACACTGCCGAGTATGATTGCAGTATTTGTTATCGCGTAAAAGTGTTCATACTGTCTTACATCAGTACGTCTTTCTGCAAGATCGTCATATGTCAGTTTGGTCTGTACTAAAAATCAGTCAAGTAGAAGTAGGACCCTCTAAAATCCAGCTAGGGGTCTGGGTGTGTGCTATGAGCCGAAATAAAATTTGGTGCATTTTAGCTTTTTAAAATGAGATACGGTGGCAACGATTTTAGTTATTTTAAACTGACCAAATTGGCCAATTTCGTGCAGTTTAAATGTATGTTTATGTTTTGTCTGGAGGATTGGGGGTCCATACATGCTAGTGCCTCCCTTGGCTACGCCACTGTCCGGTATGTTTGAAAACCGCATATGACGTCGCAAGACTTTATGAAAAGATTGCAAGATGGAATGCATTTCCAGGCGTGAAATCACGACTTAGCTTTCCAGTAGTTTATAAATTTAGATAAACGCCGCTAGACAATGCAAAAATGACGAAAACAACACGGCGCATGCTTAGAAACGGGGATAAAATGCCAGGCGCCAATGCTGAGACGCAGGCTACATGCCTGAACACACGGGGTGCGTATGTCAGATGCTCAATGCAGGCCTACGTCACTCATGTTGTCGATGCTTCAGTGCCTGCACAATTTAATTCATTCGTTCTCAAATTCTTCATCAACAAATGGATTAAATATAATAAATATAAGCAATCTTTTTCTGCACTGTTCTAATGGAATGAAATATGCAAAATGTGGCAGCAATGGCTCCACGGCAAAAATTTCTCCGAAATCTTTGTTCGTCACGACTGTTCGCGTCTGAGTAGTATTTTCTCATTGGACGTGCGCACAAGCCTAATTTGTCTATACATACGGCCTGCCGTGTGCATAGTCACTGCGTGTTCGTAATTGGTGTGTTGTTTCCGGTTGTTTTGGGTCGATTTTGTTTACTGTTTGTTTAGTTGATTTCAATGACCTTCTAACCTAGGTTGATTTATATAATTGTTTCGTCAGTCTGCTTGCTTGACTAAAGTACTAAGGGGCTAGCATTGTAATTTTACTGCTGCACTGGGATTATCAAATGCTGTAGCAAATGACGTTTCTGAACTGTCTTTAGGAAGGCTAGTCTCTAGGGTGTCGCCCTCCTCGTATAGAGAGCTGTCAGACCAGACGATATCTTCTGTGACAGTTTGACACGTTTTGTTTCTGCAGATCATGGCGTCACTGGTGAGCGTAAGTGAAAATGGCTCTGAAAGGCTTGTCATTTCCTGTCAGCCGTCATCACGTTCGTGGGTTATTTGCTTCGGTATGTACAACTTTTATGCTGTGATGAAATCCATTTTGTTTGATTTTTACAGCAGAACAGTATGCCAGCTGCCAATGAGATTAGTCTGTATTTTATTATGCGCAAAAGCAGGTACTGCTGTAGCGCATCTTAGCCATTGCAATTCTGTTTCTCCATCTGTCACACGAGTGGATCAGTCAAAAACGATGCAAGCTGAGATCACCAAATCTTTACCATCGGCTTCCTGGAAGACTCTAGTTTTAGGATCCATAAAGCTTTTCTCTAAATATGAAAGGGGTCACCCACAGCGAGGGTGCTAAATGAGAGGGGGTAGAAAAAATTTGCTTTTTTGGCCAATAAGTTGTTTTATCTCAGAAACAGTGCGAGATATTTTCTAGGTTACTATTAATCACTAATAGGGAGTTGTACATGGGGTTGCATTTGGCACCAAGAGCAATGACCTTGGATGACTTTGAACATTAAACTAGAGGTATTTATGTATTTTTTAGCAATTTTGGGCTGCGAGACACATTTCAAAAGAGAATTGTGTTGAACTTAGTAGAGATAGACATTAGACAAGAATAGGCTGCATATGAAATTTTTAGTATTGAACGTAGTTTTCAACGGTCCAAATCTCAGTTTTCCAGGTTAAATGAAACCTGCGTATGAGGGCATTAAAGAGCGGCACCCCTGTAAAAGTTGTTATTTTGCCGCTGTTGGCCAGTCTTTCGTGAAAATGGTTGCAAATAGGCATGTGCATGCTGCCAATCACAACAAGCGCTAGTGACAAGATTTTTAGTCATATCAGCATTGATGACTGAAAGACCCTGAACTCTCAAAATAAGGGGTTTTATTGATTTTTGCGATCTTCAGCTGTGGCGCATGCTTTATGAGTGAATTGCGACGAAATGGCTGGAGATAGACTAAGACAGTTTGCAAACAGGAACTGCTATAGGCTCTTGCGTGTCTCAAATTTTTTGGTAACATCTATTTGCAGTTAGGTATCTGTGGAGTGTATTATGCTGTTTATTTGCTGATGTGTGTATTGTTTTGCATGATGTGGGCTTTCACATGCTATTGATTTGCTATTAATATGCGATCATACATAGCTTATAGACTGTTCTAAGGTTTTAAACAAAAGCCTATGTGTTATGTATGACAGCATTTTGTTGGAACAAGAGGTACCTGGTGTTGTTTATTTTTTTTTATTTGGTGTTTTTAGGTTTGATTGCAGGTGGCATACCTGTTGCACTCTATGCCTCAGGTAATTATTTTTCAGTCATGCAGACATTAATTAAGTACTTTATGATGATGAATTCGGTATTTATTTATGGTGAGTATTAATAATTCAAAACACTTTTTTGCAATTGTGTTTATAAACCGAAATGTAAATGCACCAAGATATAGCTGCACTCAAGCATTCTGATAGTTTTTTTGAGCTGTGTTGGAAACGTTTTTAGTTTAATTTTATTGGTTGGGAATGATTTGTGTATGATTATTATGTTATCATTTAGTTTACATGTTAGTTGTTAATACTTAATAATTGTCTACAGTGATCACTGCAATTGAGTTTTCTAGTCATTCACTGTTATATTTAGATGAAGCTAAATTGAAACCTGCTGAATTACTCACAATTTAATTAACTCACAATTTAATTAACACGCTCCTGGGATTTGCTTTTTACCTTCGGTTGTCGGATATGACAACGCGACTTTAGTGTGGCCATTTTGAGCAAACTGTACAATTTGCTGAGTAAAATACTGCCAACTTTCAGTCACAGCTTCGTGGTTGATTATTGCTGTGCGAAGTGTGTTGTAGGCACATCTGGAAACCAGTTTGGTTTTCAAACTGTAAGAAATTGGTCAAATTTCCTCTGTACTGCATGGTACAGATTCGGTCATTTGCTGCTGTCTGATGTTAGTGAAAACTGAGTTTGATGTGATATGCATGATGCGGTGTAGATTGCTGTGTCTGGCAACTCATCTCTGTGGTGTTTGCGTTTGCTGCTGGAGTATGGTATCTCGATTCCTGGGAAGTGAGTCTCTCTCTCTCTTGCAGTATACTGTGAACGAATGAATTTATTTCCCGTTATGTGTGCAATATACACCGTGTCTGGAAAAAAACTTTCCCGACATTCTCGATTGTAACTTGAAGAAAGATAAGTCAGATTTTAATAATTTTTGATACAAATGTTTCTGACACAACTGGCCATCAAGTGACCTTTCAGTTTCCCACCACACCCAATGTCTGCTTCTGGACTACCTGAGGAAAACAGAACCAACAACATATTGTATTTTTATCCAAGGGAGCATTATTACTTGATCAAAGTAAGACACAAAAACATTTTGTCCAGATTTCTGTCACTTTGGCTGGCAATTTATCCAAATATTCGTTTTTCAACTGCCTACAGTAAAAAATGACAATGTTCAAAGTGTTAGCCTAGAGACACTTTCTGTTTTCGTTGACAGCAATGTCCATAATGTTCTGCTTCAGACCAATCCAGTCTTACCAGTCACTTCCGTAATTTATCAGCATTCTCAAACGTCATGTGGTGGACACACTGGTGCACAACAGTTAAACTGCGTAATTAGCTGGCTGTTATTGGCCGCAGGTCCGAAGAGATGAAATTTATTGAAGTTTTTTGTTCATTTCAATGCCTGTTTCATTTGTTCTATTTTTCCAAGATAGTGCAGAAGCTGACATTAGGAGGTGTAGGAACTAGGGCGTTCATTTGATGGCCAGTTGTATCAAAAATGTTAGCAACAAAAATTATTGCAATTGGTAAATTCTTCTTCAAGTGACAATCGATAATGTCCAGGATGTTTTTTTAACAGACACGGTCTACTAATATTTGTGAATCTTACTATAATGCACGGAAAGTCTGTCTGTTTGTCTGTCAGCCCCCTCTAGCATCTTCTCCATTGCATGGTCGCGGACCCCAACTGCGGCGTAACGATTAAAATTTTTTAATAGTTAACTTTTTGAAAGTTAACAATTAATTAATCGTTAATTTTCCACAAACCAGGGATGTGTTTGAACCATGATAAGCAAATGATTTGTGGCAAATCATACGGGAAACGTTTTCAGCAGAATCAACTAGACTATCATCACACAATTTAAATCCAAAATAATCAGACATACAACCAGGGATGGCTACATATTTAACTAGCTCAGTATTTTTTAACTTGCTGTCAGCCATTATTGTTTACTTTATGTCCAAAATCTACTTCCTGTTATGTCAAGTAAGTAAGCAAAACAATATTTGTGATTAATCGTTAAAATTTTTTTAATCATTAAAATTCCTTAATCGTTAACGATTAAATTAATCATTAACTTCCGCAGCCCTAATTACAATATTGCATTTTAATGCTCTTCTTTTTTTGGTTTAGGAAGCCATTTTTGACAAGTCAGCAAATACAATTCACTTGACGTCGCAGAGTGTTCTGCAGAGATTCATCTGCGCTAGCTGTTATAATCGTTTTGGTGAGTCTGACATTTTTTTTGTATTTTTTGCCAATTATGTTTCCTGCTATTTTTTGTCGAATGTGAGTGGCTCACACCATTTTTAGGCTTAAAGTTTGTTGGAATGAACTGAATCCGATTACAGATTTTGTGCATTTGCTTTTACTGTAAGAAAAACTTATTCTGAGAAAGTGTTTAAAATGAACAGGTCTCAATAGGTTTGGCATTTAACTCTGCATCAATAGTCTGGCGTCAAAATGGTTGCAGATTGGCTTATCATGACAAGCACTGGTGACAAGTTTATTATGGGTATCAACGTCAGTGACCTTGAACGACCTTGAATCCCCACCCCAAATAAGGGTTTTAGTGAATTTTTCACAATTTTGGGCTACAACACACTTTTTAAGAGTGAATTGCATCGTAGTCGCTGGAGATAGACCAACACAACTGGTGTATGAAATTTTTAGCACTAAATGCAGATTTTAGCAGTCTACATCCCAATGCGTAAGTTTAAGGAGGCCTGCACAGGCGGGTGTCAAGAAGGGTACCTCCCCACCCCTAAAAAGTGTTTTTTTACAGCTGTTGCCTCGTCTAGCATGAAAACAGTTGCACATCTATAGCACTTACGTACTGCTTGTTGTAACAAGCACTAGTGATGAGCTTTTTAATGGTGTCAACTTTGATGATCTTGAATGACCTTGAACCCCGGAAATAGTTTGTTTTAGTGTTTTTGCAGTTTTCAACTGCAGCGCACATTTCAAGAGTGAACTGCATTGAAATGGTTGGAGATAGACCCGAACTACCTGCTTATACATACATTTTTAACCATCTAAGTTTTGACCTCCTAAGTTTAAGGAGTCTTCCGTACGGATGCCTCATATCTCGGTACTACTTCAAGACACAATCTTATTTTATTGCACGCTGTGCACTGATTGCTCAGATGGCAGGACCACTGCTAACGTGCGTCACGTGAGCTTAGCTCAAGTTACTTGTTTTTAATTTTCAAGCATTTTTCTTCTGCAGCTGTTTTTGGTCGATTGGTACAGAATTAATTCGGCTTGAAGACGTGGCGTTAGTAAAACTTGATGATGGAATGGATGAGTCAAACGTCAATGTCGTTCTCACGGACTCTTCGGTTATTTCGGTCTGTGGCACTACAGCGGAAATTAGCAAAATGTGAGTAACGCTGTATGCTCCTTGTTCCATCTTTTCTTTGCGAACCAAAATGTATTACGTAAATATGACAGCTGTTAGCACTCTAGTTGGCATACTCCTAATAATAAGTTAATATCATTATTAAGTATTAGTTGTTGTTTGACCAGCCTGTTTTTGATGTTGCTGCAGTTTATTTGTCATGAGAGAAAAGCTTTGGATACTATCAACCTTTTATCAACATTTTACAGAGTATCTTTTACCTAGTCACGTAACTATTATTTGCACCTGTGACACTTTTTTACTAGCATAATGGTGCTTTATTGTCTGCAGGTGTTGATTGATTGCTGGATTGATGGATGGTTGTAAAATCGCATCATTTCAACATTTTTAACAATCATGAATTGTTTTTACCTAGTCATGTAACTTTTTCCTGCACATGCGATCTAGTTTTGACTGAAATATGTTGCTTTATGATTTATGTTTATTGATTGATTAATTGCTGCAGAATATTTTAGTCAGTCTGGATTTATAGTCTTCTGGTTGGCAGAATGTAGGATTTGTTTCCTCTCCTCTGCACTTCAGCATAAAGCAGAAGTTTGCTCATGTTATTTGCTGTGTTGAATTGAAGATTCAAGATCGAAGTTAAGGTCATTTTGAATTATGCAAAATTTCATGTGCAGATTTCTATGTCATCATTGGCTTTGGTATAGCCCACTTACGCCGACTTTCATCGAAACTTCCCAGCGGTGAAAGTCGCAGACACAAATCGTATCGACATGTCGAGATGTTTGCGATAAAGTCCGTGACAAGTCCACGAAAAAGCCGTTTGTGTCGCTCTAATGGAATTTAGTCTGTTACAATGCACAAGGAAAGTCGGCAGCAATGTCCGCGGACTTTGTCGCGGACATGAATCACAAAAGTCCACGACACAAATCGAGAAATCCGGCAACATGATTTATGCTGTGGACTTTCATGATTTGTGTCCATGACTTTCGCTGGAGGGAAGTTTCAGTGAAAGTTGCAAAGTCGGTGTAATGGAATTTGGGCTTATAGCAACGTGGAACTTGTCTGCGCAGGGATTGCCGCATGATTGTGGATCGGATCCAAGCCTTCCTGAAGCTGGATGTGAAGCTAGCCGAAGCAGGTGACAGTCTGGCCTGGGATTTTTCACAGAACGTGGCAAAGGCACCGCCGTCATTCACCTCTAGCGACGGAGCTGATTCATCACCAGTCGCCGACGATGCATCTTCTTCCGCAACGTCGTCCGATGAAAGTTTTGAGCGAGTGAGTGCAGCTGATCTAGCCGACTATGAAGCCACAGCTACGGAGGCAAAACCCTTGGATGTTGCCGAGTCTGATGCTACAGCAACAGACGCAGAACGTTCGGAAGCTGATTTGCAACCAGACCAAGCCTACGAGCAGTGCATCACCTCAGAGCCATTGGCTGATGAGAATCCAACAAGTTCTTCGCCGTCCGATCCATTGCCGTGCCAAACCAGTGAAGAGTCCAGTGATGTTGGTACAGTGACTGATGATACCGGTGCAAATACTTCGGATGATCCATCACATTAGTAGTACAGATGGCCAGCGTAGGCTCTGTCAAGTCTGCTTCTCTCGGTCGATGTCAAACTCTGACGTGCTTGATGATTTATTTTAGCTTCCAGTTGTCATCTGTGGGTGTGGTGTGGAGTTTTGCATAAAGGTTGTTGTTGTTTTGACCCATATTCTATTTGTTAAATGAGCTGCATACATGTCTTTGTGTGATCTGATATGTTTTATGTTTCATTCGATATCACACTCTGATTTCCATGTAGGAGAAAGTGGGCAATTTTGATTTTTGCTTTGACGATTGTAGACCACCACTTTGATAATGCTTCCAATGCTGTGACTTCGAATATATAGCATAAAAATTCATATCTTCAGCAAAGAGTGGTTGGCTTTTGGTTTTGCCTTGATGACAAAGTATTCTTACAGCTGTAAGTGGTGGAAGAAGTAGAAGCCGAATATATCTATGAGCAAAAAAGGCCTATAGTACAGTTTATTAATGATAATTTGTTTCTTTACATCTGTAATAGTGATTATGCCAGTAATTCTAGTACACAGTACTGTTGGATTTGTTTAGCAACCGTTGCTTTCAAAAATGCATTATGGTGTAGGATTATAAAGTGGGTGATAATGCACAGAAAACTACCATTGGTGCACTGCTAAGTCTGCTATCACACATTTTCTACAACTAAAGGTATACCTTGCCAGAAAATCACTGTGGGAATTAATCCCACAAGACAATACCAGTAGCTAAGGACAGCAGAAAGTCACGGAAACACAGAAACTGTGATTTTCGTCAAATAATGTGATTTTGCCAAAATGCCGTATTTCTAGCCAAAATGCAGTAATTTTGCATTTTTTGCAAGGATTTTTTTTGTTTGTAATCAGCATGTGTGATTTTAACACAAAAATGTTTACCTTTGCCTCTGCTTCCAAAGTCCATGTGCTTTGTTACTTGCTGGCTCAATATGTGAGCGTGACATCGTAGTAGAAATATGTATTTTAATACTGTGCAGTGACAAAATTTTACGGATAAATACCTTGCCTGGCATGTAATGATGCCTCAACGGAGCTAGATGTAGTTTTATCGGCTGTATAATGGTCTTTGGACCTGTGATTTGATGTTGTGTCTTTGCCGTGATTTTTGCGATTTTCACAAAAGTATACAATGATTTTTCCCGTGGTTTTCTACCATCCCTACTGATAGCCCAAATTTTGGGTCTTGGACTATAGATGTTTTTGTATAGGCGGATGAAACGATGAAAAACTTCTGTGTCATCCGCAGTTGCCAATTTCACTTCATAATATTTCAACATACCGTAGTCGAGACAGTATGTGAAAGAATTCCCGAATCATTGCTTTTGGTTGTTGCAACATTCTTTTTGTTACTTTTTAAATTATTTTTTATTTAACCATATGCACGGTTTTAACCTGCAGTCTGCCTGTTGCAGTGTCTTGTATTATTTTATTTGTGTATACCACAGCTAAATTGTGATATTTAGTTGTTACATACATTATTCTTCGTTATTTCTATTCCTGTTGTTGTCTGTCATATCTTGTTGTAGTTTTGACTTCAGTGTCGTATATGTGCTGCAAGATGAATCTGTCTGAAATGAGTCAATATAATTCATATCATTATTTCGTTGCATTCCAAAAAATCGTGATGTGCATTTTGTTAGCTAACTGGATAGTATAAACGTCACTTATTGGAAACGATAAGCCACAATCATTACAGCGAGCGGTGGTCAGTACGATAATCAGGACTAATTGTTCCTGAAGCTCATTTCTCACCCTACATAATGCATGTATATTCCACTTTTTAAATTTTAATTTGACCTATACTGTGTCAGGTGAAACGTTAAACCCTACTCACTCACTCACTTTTTAACTGCCAGCCTGTAGCTTGCATTACCACCAGTTATATAATGTACGCCAATGAGGCAAGTTGTCAGTAGTTGGGTTGGTTGTCATTTTTTTTTCACTGAATTGCTCAATGCAAATATAGGTTGCTCTTGCTACGTTGCTGTTATACTATAGGGTGGCCAAAAAATGGCATCATTGTTCATTTGTTCATATGCCTTAACATAATAAAATATTAACCAACTAGAAAGCAGTCAAAGCTTGCACACCTCCGCCAAGGCAATGTTGTTCGCTAGGTGGCAGCACCATCTTCGGTTTGTCAGCGGTTTCCCTTATGACCCATTGAAAGCAATGGTAACGAAAATTTCAAAGTGATCCAGGATTCCTTCCGGATCACCCCCAAAATTGAACCACTGGTAGTTTTTGCCATTCCCGACATTCCCAAAAATTTCAGAAAGATCCGTCCACAACTTTTTGAGTTATCTTGCTAACACACAAACAAACAAACAGTCTGGCAGAAACACTGCTTCTACAATGGGCAGTGAGCTTCGTAAATGATTAGCTTAGATAATCCCAGTGAAATGTGGTCACATTGAATGTAGTGTTTTGGTCCACCCTGTAAATGTACACTTGATGTAGCGGTTACAGTCGAATCACTGGTCTGCCGTTGTGTCACCATCACATACCTACTTCGGCATTATTGTTCACTAACCCAGTTGATGTAGCACATTAACCCAGTCTTTTGTAGATCCGTTTCATCATATCAGCTGCATTGTGGGCTAAAAAGTAGATGAAGCAGGAAATTGCAGTTTTTTTGACATCTGCAAATTTCCGACACAGTAATTTTTCCTTCTAAATTCTGCAAAATGGTCGTTTTCAGCTGCAAATCCATATATTTGAGAGATCCCATCACCAATAGTATGGCTGCAGTGAAATTTTGCACGCAGACCGTCGTATGTGACTGTGCTATAGGCTATGACAGATACCGTTGAGGGGTCGTCCATCTGAGAAAATTTAACTTTTTTTGCACTTTTTGCAAGCTTCCCGGCCATGCCTCCCAGGCCGGCTGCACTCCAGACTAGTCTGCTGCCGCTTGTTGCAAGGTGTATATTTTGAATTTTAACGACAGCCAATTGCCATCCGTCACTAACACCACGACAAAACCATGTTTTATATTATGAAAGCAAAGATGCATGTTTGATATAACTTCACGACATCAGAGACACTGAACGCATAAAAGTTTTATTCTGAACAAGCGTGAAATATTTAGTAACTGCTTGATTTATCACGCATGCATTATCTTATATGCAGAACACATTAACATCTGTACTCACTCACTCACTGATCACTAATCACAGCATATGACTGATTGTCCAAGTAAATACGAATGGCTGTTTACTGTGTGCATTGCCTTCGTTAATTGTTGTCTGGCTGTTAAGCTGGTAGCAATACTACCAATGTATTCTATACTGCACATGCTTACATTTAAACAACTGGAGGTCAACCAAGATTTTACACATTATGTGGACAATTTTACACACAATGCAGCAACCATGTTTGTACTCGCATCACATTATGATGTCAGCATTACATCACAGCCAGCAAACAATATTTAACTATCCGCTATATTTTGTCAAAATATTATGAATTGGATTTTTTTTTGCTACAACTGGTAGAAATTTCGTGTAAATCGATTATCATTTGAGTGAATTATGAAAGAAAGAAAAAGGGTGCCTTTCATGAAACACCATGTAAATGTACACAGTAAAAAATGTACATAAAACTGAAGACTCCATTATCAAATAATACCCACAATATACTAATACAAGTAGAAAAACATGGAGCTCCAAATACCATCCACGTAATCACTAATAGGGGACTGCATGAACCATCTGTGCAGTTTGTGAATATTTATCATATACAAATGCAAATTTATCCTGACAGGTTAATTGCGCTGACACACACTACAAACTACAAAAACTAGAGCTGTCAAATTAATGCATTAATTAATGCGTTAATAAATTTTAAAAATTAATGCATGCTAAAAAAATTAACGCACATATGGAAATTTGTTAATTTACTAAATTCTGTAAAGCAAAAGTTCCAATATTCTGTTAAACTGCAGTTATTTGACAATGAAATGAATTCAAGTAGCTAAACTAGTTACTAGGGTTCGAACGATACTGGTATTGGGGTACCGGGTATTGGCCGATACTGGCCGGTATTGGGGTGGATCGGGTATTGGGCGATATTTTTTTGACTGTGACACCCGATACCGATATCCACTCACGCCACGCCGCTGTCTAAGACGCAATCAAACAGCAGTCGGCGGCCACTATACAACTCGATCTAGCAAACAACAGTGGCAGGGAGAGTGGGGTAGGCGCACCTGTAGAACAGTCGCCATTCATGAGAGATTGGAAGGATTAATTATCCCCTCTCCGCCACACCGTCCACATGCCATCTCACACTTTAGGCCTAATTTC
>Ga0209367_1000185_pt1 | contig 50464 bp, 33 predicted proteins | sample WorMetLIZISLAND2_FD_187412 | JGI IMG/M metagenome (GOLD analysis project Ga0209367, IMG submission 187412) | Marine gutless worms symbiont microbial communities from Max Planck institute for Marine Microbiology, Germany - Olavius geniculatus... ... | reverse complement strand
TGATCCGATCAGCGAAGTTACTGTACGCCGGGCCCGGTTAATACTGCGATGGGTGACTGCCTGTGGGCAGGTAAACCATCTCGGGATGTAACCAACCGCCTAGATCAACTCAGCCTTCCATCCCTCCGGGGTAGGTAAATCGAGTACCGGTCTATCTGGCTGGGGTTAAGGTGGGGCGCGTTCACCTCTGTCGGTTGGCAGGTAACACTGTGTGATCCCATATGACAAGTGACGCTCCGTAGCTCTGAGATGGGTTCGCTCATTAGGAGCTATATGCGACCTTTAACCTTTTACTCCGATTCACCCCGTCCTGTGTTGCAGTGGATCTGGCGCACAAGTTTGGTTTGTCGGCTGAGCAGTTTGGTGAGAATCTACGAGACCAATATCAGCGACACGACGTTGAGCAGGACCCCGCTGAACCACTGGACTTGGCTGAGCAGTACATTGCTGGGTATATCTGTCTGTGTCTCTGTATCTGTCTATCTGTTTGTTTCTGGCTGTTTGTCTGTCTATGTGGATATATCTCTCTGCCTCTCTCCCTGTCTTTGTCTCTCAGTTGCTGCTATTGGTTTAAAATGATGTCAGCTAGCATCGCAAAATCTTCTTCGATCAGCAGTCAGACAACTTGGCTTTTCGTATGCTTTAGGTTCATCCCAGAAATTAGGGTTCAGCATGAGTATGGTTGTTAAATGAAAGTGGGATGTGGAAATTAAATGCCTTTTGACTTTTATTACCTCCGCCAAGGAGGTTATGTTTTTGCCGGCGTTTGTTTGTTTTTCTCTCTGTCTGTGTGATTCTTTCTGAGACTTTGGCGCTTTATAAATCATTTATTTACTTGCTTACTTACTTATGGAAGGATCTTTCTGAAATTTGAGGGCATGTCGGGAGTGGCAAACACTACAAGTGATTCAGTTTTGGGCGTGATCCGGAAGGAATCCTGGATTCTGGATCACTTTGATTTGCAAAAGTGAGGTTTCGGTACAGCCGGATGTTTTGAGAAAACGCGCAGAGTCAATGACGCATAAAATGCGATCGGAGTCCGAAACTCTAAATAAGCTATTGGTTCGAAACCTGGATTAGAATAGGACTACAATGTTGTGTCGAATCAATATGCTTGGCGGAGGTCTGCGCTGTCCGGGTGCTTTTCTAGTTGTACATTAGTTGGCATGCTGTTGCATGTTTGCAGGCAGTTTCACACTGCTGAGGATGCACTGAATGGTGCAAGACACATTGTGGCAATGCAAGTTGCACATGATCCCATGGTCCGCGCTTGCGTTAGACAGATCTTCCGCGAACGAGCGAAGATCACCCTGAAACCTACCAAGAAAGGCCTTAAGGTATTGCTGGTTTATCTGTCTGTCTGTCTGTTTGTTAGTGTCTGCAGATCTCTGCAGATCTGACCCAGAACTGAGTCTCGATATTTTCAAACGTCAGCTGAAGACGTACGTTTTTGCGAAATATTGATGACAAAATGTATTGAACGCCTTAGAGATCTTTTTGAGTATGCGCTATATAAATTTACACTTTACTTACTTACTTACTTACTTACTTACTCTATAAGCATGTGTGTGTTGTGAGGCTGGGGTTAAGGTGGGGGGCGCATTCACCTGTGTCGGGTGGCAACTAAAATGGGATCCCATATGTAGCCAAATATTTATAAGGTACTCGAAAACAAGAGTTATTAAGTGCCATTGTCTAACATAAACAGAAACGTTTTCTGTTTCATAGCCGTATGGCGGGTGATGCTTCATAGCTCTGTGATGGCTTTCTCATATTCAACTTTCAGCGTATGTCGTTATATTTGCATGCAAATCGATCTGTTTCTGTGTGTCCTGGTTTGCATGTTTGCATGTCGGTCTGTGTGTGTATGTTTCTGTAGGAGATTGATGAACCCCACAACTGCTATACGTTCAAGTACCTCAAGAACAAGCCTGTCTATGATCTCAGTGAAGACCAGTTCATCAAGATTGTACAGGTATATATAGCAGCAGTCGTAGTGGAGTGTGCTCTCGGTGATAACATTTGGTCAAATCATACAGGTATACAGCAACAGTCATTAAGCAATAAGCATATACTGGATTCATGCTGTAGCTGCTCTAACACAGTTCTCATATCCACTCTTCGAGCAAGTCCAGTCGAATCTGGTTGTTTCAGAATTTTTTTGGTTTGATTTCAAAATTAAGCTTACTTTCGTACAGTTTGTTACAGTTCGACTGTGAGTCAGTGAAACTGGGGGTGATTATTCATCATTTGATTGTATTTATCATGACTGCTGCTGATGTCTCTGTTGTTGCCAGGCGGAGAAGGACCAGTTAGTGACTTACGAGCTTCACATTGATGAGAAAGACAATCCTCGCATTACGTCGTACTTTGATGAAATTCAACCGCTCTATCACCGAGTCAGTGGCTTCGTCATTCCATATGTCTTCATGTCGAGCTGTATATGCTGTTGTTTTCATGCAACTGTGTCTGTCTTATTGATTTCGGGGGATTTTAGGGGGAATTTATGGTATTATATTTATATCACCTTTCTCTTTATTTCTTCTCTTCTATCTTCTCGATTCCTCAGCCAACTTCACTGGTCTACTTCTTGATTTGAGAACATTTAATTATATTCAATTTATCACATTAAATTTCTTCATCGAAAATACATTCAAAACTTCAGTATGTACGTGTTCGACCTACCGTAACACCGAAAAGAGCTGTCACGACTATACCAACGCGACAAGCTCTAGCTAACCAATCGGTCCGCTAACAACTGCTAACAACCTCTAACTAAGACTGCAGCAGCTCTTTTATACTGCAATGCTCGGCGACTGAGTCTGTTGCTACATATTTCTAGGTGCGGCTTCCAGGCATCTCAGAATTCCTGAGATACCTGATGCCTACAGTCTGTCTGTCTGTCTGTGTATCTGTGTCTGTGTATTTGCAGGATGAGTACAGTAACCTGGTGCAGGAGTGGAACAGACAGCGTTCTATGGCGTTGGAGCGGGCTCTTTTGCGTATTCTCTATCCGCTGATGGCTCGTGAACTCAAAGCCAAACTACTCGAGGAAGCCAAACAGTCCATCATACGTGTAAATGTTTCTCTCATTTCGCTCAATACCGTAGACAGTTCATTGTTGGAGTGAATGTTTTTTTTCCTGTTACTTTGTCATTTCTTTGCTGTTTTGTTTGTGACAAAGTCTTCCGCTAGCTGCTTCTGTCTTCTGTACCCCTTGCCTCAAGAGTCGTGTAAACTTTAGTTACCGGTGATGTTCATATTGCTGAGCATTTGCAGGCACTTTTATTACAGTCTTCCAATGCTGAGACTGAGCTATAAGAAAATTGCATCTCTAGATTTCATTTTGCATTGCTATACCTCAACGCAGAATACCTGCACGCGATTAGTCCAAATTGCATCTCGTGACGTTAACAAATATGCCCTGTCGACCAGTCAGCAGTGAATGCGACACAGTTTTTTTCTGTTTAAATAAGTTTTTGAAAAAGTTTTTTTTTGGTTTTGGTTTTAGGGTATAACAACACAAATAGGGACCGGTGTGTCGATCATTATTGAAAATTTTTGACCCTCAGTTTGTAAAATGTTGCTCGAGATGTTTCGAACGTTCGGGTCAAAAATTTTCAGTGATAACCTCAACGCCGTTCGCTAACTGCATAGTGTTGTTGTTTGCATGTGTATTGGTCTTTGTATCTTTGTGCATTTTCATGCATGTAGTTGTGCTGTTTGAAATATAATGACTGACTCATAGTTGGCTTCAAACAAGGTTGATGATCGGTCTGCTGCTGATGATGATGTTGAGCCTGTTGGCTCGCAACTACTGTAAGCGACCATTATTGTCAGACAGCGTGTCTGCATCTGATTTCACGTGTTCGTCTGACTGCAGCTTGTTTGTCTGTCTGTCTGTCTGTCTGTTTGTCTGTCCATTTCTCTCTTACTCTCTGTCTGTTTGTTTCTTGTGTAGTCGTGCTGTGTGAAGCTATATGACTGGCTGAAGGTGGCGCCATATCAATTCGATGATCAGTCTGCTGTCAATGACGACGATGATTTTTCTGCTGCTAGAGGTCTCAGGATTCTCGCTCTGGCTTACTCCACTGAAAGGTTCCTCTCTCATCTATACCACACATCTACACTGTGTCTCACGAATGTGTCGTCCTTTTTATTTTTGGTATATTTTTGTCATATGTCATCTAGTTTTTGCTGACTGTACTTGAGTAACGGTCGAGCTATTGGCATGAGTTGTCATCTGTCTGTTATCTGTCTGTCCATCTGTCACGGATGTATTGTGGCTAAATGGTGCAAAATAGGGCCTAGGTTGCTATTGATCAGTAATAGGAATTGCATGCTGGCTTTCAAATAAGATATAAACCATTTACCTTGGATGACCTTGAAAGGTCATAGCACACTGTGCAATGCCAATCATGTGGTATTGTGGCTAAACGGTGCGAGATAGGGCCTAGGTTGCTATTGATCATTGATAGGAAGTCGCATATTGGCTTTTAAATGACATGAAAATCATCGACTTTGGATGACCTTTAAGGTCACTGACAACCAGTATGGTCAGATCGCAAAAATCAATAAAAACCCCTTATTTTGGAAGTTCAGGGTTTTTCAAAGTCATCGATGTTGATATGACTGAAAAGCTCGTCACTAGGGCTGGTTGTGATAGGCCCATGCCTATCTGCAACTGTTTTTACAAAAGACTGGCCAACAACGGTAAAATAATGACTTTTATGGGGGTACCGCTCTTTGATGCTCTCGTTCGCAGATTTCCTTGAACCTAGAAAATCGAGACTTGGACCGTCGAAATCTACGTTCAATACTGAAAATTTTATAGGCAGCTTGTCCATGTCTATCTCAATTGGTTTCAGTGCAATTCTCTCTTGAAATGTGTCTCACAGCTCGAAATCACCAAAAAAATCTATAAAAACTCCTGTTTTAGTGTTCAAGGTCATCTAAGGTCATTGAATTTGGTGGCAGTTGAGAGCCAGTGTACGACTTCCTATTAGTGATTAATAGTAACGTAGGCCCCACCTCGCACCGTTATAGAGATTCAACAGCTTATTGGCTAAAAATCACAAATTTTTTCCATCCTCCTGTCATTTAGTGCTCTCGTTAGGAGTGACTCCCTTTCAATTTATGGAAAAGCTTTAAGGTTGCTGAAACTAGAGTCTTCCAGGCAGCTGACGATGAAGATTTGGTGATCCTAGCTTGCACCTTTTTTGACTGATCCACGCATGTGATGGACAGATGGACAGACAGAATTGCAATGGCTAAGATGCGCTGAAAGCAGTAGCTGCTTTTGCGCTCTAAGAATTATGTTCAGATTATCAATGCATATGTTCGCAGGTTTCACCTATACTCGACAGCGATTATTTGAAGTGGCATCCGATTGCTGCATGGTCTAGTTTGCAGCAGCGTGTCGTTGACTGTGCAGTCGATAAGTGGCATGGACATCTGCATGCTTGTGTGACGACTGCTGTACAACAGTTTCATAACACGATAACTTTCTGTGATAACGTGAACAGTCTTTACGATTTAGTCTGCTGTTTACATCGCTTCATGGGTATTTGATGTGAATTTTTGGACTTTTATCTGGAGACCTCACGTTACAGTGTAGTAGTAGCTGTTGTGTGTTAGGGAGGAAGCCTCATTCAGTGCCGTGGTTGATGGAGATGGGGAGTTGACTGATTTTCTGCGTCTGCCTCACATCATGAAACGGCGCAACGGCTGGAACCGAGATGACGCTGATCTTAAGGTATGCTAACATGCAGACAGGCAGCTGCCTGTCGTCTGATTTTGCAGTCAGGAGTCTGTGATTTCAGGATACAACGTGCACGCAAATCCTGGAAAGTCGGGGAATTTCAAATTCAAGTTTGCCAGGCCTGACAAAAAAATTTTCGACAGTTTAAAATTTTGGTGGTCAAAACCAAAAAAGCAGTCCAAAGTGAGCCAAAGTTGTGCGGTTGCGTGACATTGCATAACTTGTACTTCGCAACTTTACAATTTTCTGGGGTGGAAGGGATTATCAGTGATACGTGTCACGAGGATGTCACAGGGAAGTCGACGTAATGGAATTTTAGCCATACTGAGCAGACCAGCTGCAAAATGTTGCATAATTGGTGGTATGTATGTGGTTGAAAGGAAAAAGAGTTGTCAAGGTTGAGAGATTTCATAGCATCAAAGAAGCCGCGCGTCATTGCCATCGGAGCTCACAGCAGGTACGCAAATGGCTCTAGATAGCCGCACAACAGCCATATCCGTCATAGTAAGTAAGTTAGTAAGGAAGGCGTAAACTTGTATAAAAGGTAAAGGTGTCAATTTGTATAGCGCATCTCACCTACAATGCCTTTAATGCGCTTTTCATCACTAACCCGAGCCGCCAGCCGCATGGCCACCACGTGCAGCCTGCAGACACAGGCTAATGCAGCAGCCGGCTAGGCAGCCCCAGTCAGCTGTACTAAGGTCGAGAAGAGGCCACTAGGATGCTAGTTGCAGTAGCAGAAACTGAAGGCAGTTGTTTTTATGAGCTGCATGATCCGTGTCTGTGTGGCAGAGAGGCATCTTCATTGGTGGAAGATGTGAAGGGTCTAGTCGAAGAACTGGAGCAGGAACAGCAGATGACGCTGATCAATGTTGAGCTTGTTGATGATGAACTAGCTCGTGTCTATGCTCACTCCAACAAGGCTCAGGTGATCCGTCTTGCTGTCTTTCTCTGACTATACACTGTGTCCCCAAAAAAACACACTGACATTTTCGATTGTCACTTGAAAACTGGTTATCAGATTTTGATAATTATTGGTATGAATATTCCTGACACAACTTGCCATGAATTGACCATTCAGTTTTCCACCTTACCCATTGTCTGCTTCTGCACTACCTAGGGAAAGCAGATCAAATGAGATATACTTTCAAATAAACAGAAAACCTGAAAAACATCTGACGTCATCGTTCGTAACTTGAAGAACGATTAGCCTATTTTAATAGTTTTTGGCAAAAATATTTTTGACACAACTGGCTATTAAATCATCGTTTAATTTCTCACCGAACTTAATGCCTGCTTCTGCACTACTTAGGGAAAACAGACCAAGCATAATACATGTTGAAATGAATGATAGAACGTCAATAAATTTTATTTATCCAGATCTGTGTCCCCCAACAGTAGTCTATTACAAGGTTTGACTGTTGTGCAGCATTGTCTATCAGATGACGTTCAAGAATGATTATGAATTCAAGAAGTGATATGTTAAAGCTGGAGCAGAACATTATCGTTACTGTTGTCAATGAATGAAGAAAGCGTCTTCATGCCTGTGTTCGCATAATGGGCCAACATTTCAATTTTACTGCAAGCAGTTTAAAAATAGACATCTGGATAAAATGTTAGCTAAGGTGTCAGAAATGTGAACAAAATGTGTTTTTATTTGTTATGTTGATCAAGTAATTATATCGCATTGGATAAAAAAGTAATATTTCATTGGATCTGTTTTCCCCAAGTAGTGCAGAAACAGACATTGGGTGAGGTGGAAAATTAAAGACATTTGGCAGCTAGTTGTCTCAGGAATATTTATACCATAAATTATTGAAATCCGATAATCCTTCTTATAGTTACAATTGAAAATGTTTGGGATGTTTTTTGGGACACAGTGTAGGTGTGCATGTATACACGGTAAAAAAGACAGATTAAACATTGTCTATAACAGTTAAGTGTGGCTCGGTAGCCTAACGGTAATGTGTCGGACTTGTAATCTTGAGGTAACTCAGAGGTGCAGGTTCGACTCTGCACCAGGATACTGCCGGGTAACAACTATGGCAAGTTGTTCACACACATGTGCCTCTGTCACCAAGCAGTATAATTTGGTACCGGATTCACCGCTGGGACGTAAACAGGCACACCGCGTGATACACTGGCTAGTATTACACTGCAAGACCATGGATACGGATCCATGGTCTTGCAGTGTAAAAACTGGTGTCTGGCTGAGGGCCTTAGGAAACGGAGATCAGATCCGTCCTATGGGCCGTAAGGCTCGGGAAGGACTTTACTTTTTTATAACAGTTAATGATAACCCACCTGAGATTTTTGGATTTTTTTGAGATTTTTTCATCTGCCTTATAAGATCACACAATTTTAATTGCATCTTAACAAGGTGAATTTGCTGGAGCGATGGAAGGCTGAGTTGAGCTGGGTGATTAGTTATATATCAAGATGGTTTACTTGTTACTCATAGAGGTAATAACCACTTCTTTGTGATCTAGAGTCAAAATCATGATTGTCAGTCTACTGTTCTAATTGTTATGCCATCGAGCCGCCCACTGAAGCAAGCTGTGTTGCTTGGCCTGCATCTCGAAGACTTTTGTTTGTCTGTCTGTCTGTCTGTGAGTGTCTGTTATAACTGTGTGTCTGTAGTGAGAGAGCTGCGTGATTATCCAGTACTACTACTGAGACAAGCCATGTCACTTGAATGACTTCTTCAAGACCTTACCTTACCTCCGGGGTGGGCAGGCTCTTACACCTGCCCAGCTCTGAGGCTGTATCAGCTCGGCCCAATGCGCATCCCCGAATGCAACCACAAGGTTACAGGTAGTGGCTATGAAGCCGTAGACGGCTATGAAGGCGTAAACAGACGGCTGTAAAGCCGTAGTGGATGGCTGTGAAGCCGTAATCGGCTGTAAAGTCGAAACCAGCACAAAAGCACTGGTAACGTGCAGCAATCTGCTCTCACGTTTTGGTCAGCGCTTGGTCAGCTCCTCGCCTCCAGATTTTAGAAATCTTTTGGGTCATCGGTGCAAAGCCCCACCACCACGACAAGGTGGCTGACCACGGTGGGGTTCTTCAAGACCGTCTATCTTTTAATCTCTCTCTGTGACTAAGTCTGTCTGTGTGTGTGTGTGTGTGCGTGTGTGTGTGCATCTCTGTGTCTATAGCAAGAGCTGCGTGAGTACCCGGTACTATTGAGGCAAGCCGTTTCACTTGGTCGACGTCTTCAAGACCCTCTGGTGGAGTTTGCTCAGCTGTGTAATTCCGATGAGGACTTGCTGTGCTTGCGTTATCACCCGCTGCAGGTCTGCTGTCTACTTACTTACTGCTGCATCCACAAACACAGATACGGCACCAGTGAATTGCATGCTTTCATTACTCTACGCCGGGCCCGGTTAGCACCGTGATGAGTGACTGCCTGTGGGCAGGTAAACCATCTCGGTATGAAGCCTGCCAGCTAGGTCGACTCAGCCTTCTACCTTCTGTGGGATGGTAAAATGAGTACTGGCGGTGGTTATGGCCATCGCTAGGGAAGAAACGGCGAGTTCTGCGCAACAGTAGCCCCTGTGGCAAGACTGCTAGTATACTGACCTAGTCGGTTAAAGGCGCTGGCTCATTTGAGCCGGCCATCCGGCCAACCTGGGCTGTATGCTGCTAGCTTAATTGGGCTGAGTACTGCGGTGGGTGACTGCCTGCGGGCAGGTAAAACCATCGCGCTGGCTTCGCCCTCGCCGGCTCAAAGCGCTGTAAAGGGGATGATCAACGGACCTAGGTCTATGCGGAATCTTCTTCTTTCTTCTGTGGTACTACTGTTGCTACACTGTGTCCAAAAATTAGTCCCCCCTGCTTCAAACATGCCCAATTCAGTTGGCAGTTGATGGATTTCAGTGACATATCGTACACTGCATTATCTGGACAAACATTTTTTTACAGTCATGCTCATTATGACGTACACACTTTACCTTGTGTGCTCGATGTAACGTCATTATGACATCGAAGTTTGTTTACGTTAAACTTACGTTCAATACGTTGTTATTGACAAAGGGATCAAGCAGTAGCATACCCGCCTTAGACTAAGAGCTTGCGTCGAGGCCAAAAGTAGCCGCTTTGAGCTCAACTTTAAACGCTGGTTCAGAATGATTGCCTCCATGACAGTTTCAAATTTTATAAAAATCTGTCAAGTAATAATAATTTACACTACCTTTTTCTGTAGGGGGCCGCTAATTTTGGGACACGATGTAGTGGAGTGTAGACTTGTATGGTTGTACCATTGAGTGAATCAGGTAACATTAAGTCGAAAGTTGTCGGCATTACATAGCCGTGCTTTTACCACTCTGGCTTTCCTGGTTGCTGGGTGATTTAACATTTATCCAGCTGGGGGATCTTGGCAAGTGCTGTAAGCTCCCTAGTAACCAAGAGTAAGTAAGGAAAATGTGAATTTATATTGCGCATCAACGCCAAAAAAGCCCACTTTGTGCTGCATACATTAATACTGTGCAAAGAATAATTTCTCAAGTAATCGTCCAAAAACAGATATAGTGTGAATAGGATCATGCAGATGTCTCGGCAGTGAGTTCCATGTCATCGGGCCGGGGACAGAGAAAGCTTGACATCTGTGCGAACTTGAGTAGTAAGATGGCACAGCAGACTGATGACTGGCAGTGATTGTATTGACAGACAGACAGCTGATGTTGCAGTCTAATGTTTTGCAGGAGTTTGTAGCAGATGAGTTGCTTGAGCCGTTGTACTTGGAGTTTGTGAATCGTGTGAACGAAGTCGGAGTTGATGTCAATCGTTGTCTCACACACTCCCACACAGCGTCTCTCATCCAGTTTGTCTGTGGACTTGGACCAAGGAAGGGCTACCATCTTCTCAAGGTTGGATCAAGATATCATACTTGTCCAGTTGACTAATGCACAGTTAGCCGAATAGTAGTTATTCGGGTCTACTTGGATACAGTCAGTGTATATCAATGAATCCATCTGTTAAGAAACATTTATATAGCGCTATGCTATGTTACTATTTACCTTGAAGTATTGCTGTTGTCAGTTCAACACTAATAATAATAAGAATGCTAATGCAATTTGTATTGTGCCGTAACATCCTAAAATACAAAAGATTTGTTGCTTCTGTCTAATGTCATGCTCACGTTGTGTTCCAAAAAATTCTGTACTCTCGGCTGTCACAGTTTGAACCATGCAGTTTCCATGTGTCTATTGCCACAGCCTGGAATTCACTACCAACAGTCATTTGTGACTCGTCGTCATCATCCTGTGTCTGTCGCCATCTGAAAACCAAACTGTTTAGCACAGCCTATGGCATTAACTAGCATGTTTGTGGTAGATAATAGATTTTCTGTTAGAGTTCAGCAAACATTGACTATTCTACTGAACTGATTAGTAGCTGGGTTGGTAGGTTGGTTGATGCATGATGTATATGTCGACATTGGGCGACTTCACTTTTTGACTTAGACTTTCGCTGAGCGTTTTCGCTGAGTGAAAGCTGAAGCTGAACGCTAAAGTCTGTACTTAGACCAAAGTTCAACTAAACGATTAAAAATGGCGGAAATAAATCAACCAGTTATGCTTGGATTTGCTTATTTAATTGCGCCACGCACGCAAATGACGTAATTACGTAACATTTCACGTTGTTTTATAGCCATTACGGCGTTTATTTTTGGTACCACACTGTTTTAATTTACTAAACTATCCATGTTAGTCGCCATGTTTTTGCTTAGCGAAGTCACTTTACTTTTTGACTTAAGTAGGTACTTAGACCGAAGTTTAGGCTCAGCGAAAGCAAGTCAAAAAGTGAAGTTGCCCATTGACTGCCTGTGTGTTTGTCTGTGTGGGTTTATGTCTGTCCATTTGCTGGAATGTAGACGTTGAAGCAGAATAACAGTCGACTTGAGAACAGAACTCAGCTGGTAACGCTGCCTCACGTGCGCATGGGTCCGAAGGTCTTCATCAACTGCGCCGGATTCATTAAGATTGACACGAAAGAACTGTCGGATAGGTACGACCTACAGCTCACTATTTTAGCAACTTTAGCAAGTATTTTAACTGTCACCGTTTTTGAAAACAAGACTATTTTAAATGAGCAGTATAACTGAATGATAACGCGGCAATGGCTAGTGGTAATAGTAGTTGTATTAGTGTTGGTGGTTGTCGTTGTTGCAGAAACAGAGATACCTATGTTTAGTCGTTGGACTTGACAGGAGTCCACTCTGAGATCTGTGACTGGATGCATAAGATGGCAGCGACTAGTTGTAGTAGTAATTGTAGTGCCAGTCGTCGTAATAGTCGTAGTTGTTGTTGTAGTAACACGGACACCTACGTGGAGCCATTGGACTCGACCCGCATTCACCCGGAGACGTACGACTGGGCACGTAAGATGGCTGTGGATGCCTTGGAATACGATGATACTGCCGAGGATGCTAATCCTGCCGGAGCACTGGAGGAGATCCTTGACAGTCCGGATAGACTCAAGGACTTGGATCTGGATGCATTCGCTGTGGAACTGGAAAGACAGGTCAGCCACACACACTCATGCATGTCTGTCTGTCTGTCTCTCTGCCTTATCATTATCATTTGTGGTCTGCTATTGACAAGCCATCTGCTTATCTTTAGTTGTTTAAAGTAATAATAGTAATAATCAGTTCTGGCTCAGTAGAGATGTGCATGGGAATGAGAAAGACTGGAATCCTGTGGGTCCCATACGATTCTGACGGCAATGGGAATACGATAGCTATATGATGGGAGTGGGAATAAGGTGCATGGGAATGAGAATTAAGACATTGGGGTGGGAAAAATCACTGCATACTAGCAATCGCAGCTACAGCTTGGGACTGTTTGTGTTTTTTCCCCATTTCAGAGGTTTGTAACGTTATAATTCTGCAGCAAGTTGTGTTAAACTGAACTTATAGAATTTGAATTTTAGCTGAGAATGGGATGGGAATGGAAATGAAGTCATTAAAATGGAATGTTTTTGATACAAGAAAATTGTTCCTGCATATCTCGATTGGCTCAGATCGATTGTTTAGCATTTTCTGGTTAAAATTACCGTTTCATTATTATGTGTATGTGCATTGCCTGGAAAGGCCGTCCCCAAAATGACCTATGCTGTTTCGGGTGGGATGTTAAACCCTATTCACTCCTCACCCTTTTCTGGCATATCCTAGCAAGTTTGGCTCGAGCGCAATATTTGGCTTGATTTGGCCGATTTGCTTCTATCGAAGTTGCAGATGCTGGTGTATGTATGTTAAACAGGGTTATGGAGCAAAGCGAATAACTTTGTACGACATTCGTGCTGAACTCAGTAAGCGCTATAAAGACCTGCGTACAGCTTATCATCGTCCTACAGTGGAGGAGTGCTTCAACCTGCTGACCAAAGAGACTCCGGAAACATTCTATATTGGTATGTCTGTCAGTCTATCCTCCCCTTGTCCTCCAATAGACAGCATTATCACATTGATGACTGTCTGGAGGATAACAGGGAAGATTATTGGAACTACCATTATGGTTATTACATGTGCACGCGAATAATGGAGTTCTTACAATTTTAGGTTAACATCATTTTTGTGTTTCTGTAAAGGTTAAACTTTCTGTTTATTGTAAAGTTTAAAATTACCGTTTCATTATTGTGTTTAAACTTACTGTTCCATTATTATGTGTTTGCGTGCATTCCGCCTGAACAGGCCATCCTCGAAATGACCGTTACTGTGTCGGGTGGGACATTAAACCCTACTCACTCACTCACTCACTCTCGTTGTCCATCTCTGTTAGTCTGTTTTTCTATTCCTCCATCTCATCGTCTGTCTCTGAGTTTGTCGTCATTAGAGGAGTTCTTTAACCTGCTCTCTGAAGGGACTTGGAGAAATTCAGCATCAGTCTAGTTTCGAAGTTTTGGTTACTAGAGATGTGCTAAAATGAATTGCATAAAATTGGCAAAGTTTGTACATTTTTTTGAATTTTAAAATGATAAGTCACATATTCTCAGTCGTCAGTGTGTTTCTGGCTTCAACAAGGAACAGTCCAGCAGTGGCCATACAATAGTGTAGTTGTTTGTGTGTGTAACCATCGGCATCGTGGGTTAATTAAATGGGTTAATTAAAGTAGTTGGGGCAGGAGGTTGCAGTTTTCCAACAGACACTACAAATTTTCGACAGAGGAGGTTATAGATACTCAGAATTTAGATTCTGCCCCTAAATTTCCTTGAAGTTGCACTCTTGGATGACAGCCTTACCTTACCTTACCTCCGGGGTGGGCAGGCTCTTACACCTGCCCAGCGCTGAGGCTGTATCAGCTCGGCCCAATGCGCATCCCCGAATGTAACCACAAGGTTACAGGTAACGGCTATAAAGCCATGAACGGCTATGAAGCCGTAAATAGACGGCTGTGAAGCCGTAGTCGGCTGTGAAGCCGAAACCAGCACAAAAGCACTGGCAACGTGTAGCAAATCTGCTCTCACGGGTTTGGTCAGCTCTTAGTTAGCTCCTCGCCTCCAGATTTTAGAAATCTTTCGGGTCATCGGTGCAAAGCCCCACCACCACGACAAGGTGGCTGACCACGGTGGGGTTGGATGACAGCTTTCCAACATGAAGATTTTTGGCGACAATTTTTCAACAGTCTAAAATTTAGGGTGAGCAAAGCCCCATCTGCCCTCCACCTTCTTTCCCTCCATGACGCCACTGTATCTAGCATCAGGCCCACCAGCAGTCTGTCTGTCTGTTTGTAGGTAAGTTGATAGTCTGTCACGTGACGGGCATTGCTCATCGCCGGCCCAACAAGGAAGCGCTGGAGGTCGCTAACCCAGTCAGAAATGATGAAACGCAGCTTTGGCAGTGTCCTTTCTGTGACAAGAAAGACTTCCCAGAACTTAGCGAGGTGCCTGCTTTGTTTTTTTAAACATATTATACTCTTATAATTATGGTTCAATGGCTATTATCATAACAGGCTGCAGTTATGGGTCTTTCTTGTCTGTTTCTATCCGTTAGTCTATTTATTTGCATGTGCTCCTACCTCATAAACTGAATGGAACAAGAAAACAAAACTTGACGTCACATTTTCCAGTAACCGGCGTGCCATTTTCTAGTTCAAAAGGGCAAAGGTTAGAGTCGGGGTTAGTGTTAGTGTTGCGCAGCTCGAGCCGAATGATGACACAAAATATCAGCATTGAACCATTATTACCTTCGCCAAGGAGGTTATGTTTTTGTCGGACTTTGTTTGTCTGTTTGTCTGTCTGTGTGTGAGCAAGATAACTCAAAAAGTTATGGACGGATCTTTCTGAAATTTTGAGGTTATGGTGGGCATGTCGTAAACCACCAGTGATTCAATTTTGGGCGTGATCCGGCAGGAATCCTGGATTCTGGATCACTTTGAGATTTTTGTTACATTGCGTTAAAGGGGGCATAAGGGAACCGCTGGCAAAGCGAATATGGTGACGTCACCTGGCGAATAGCTTTGCCTTGGCGGAGGTACCTGCGGGCTACGACTGCATTATCTTTTTTTCTAGTTTACACACTGGGTAGGTATGTGCAGGTGTGGAGTCACTTTGACACTGGTGGCTGCCCTGGCCAAGCTGTCGGCGTAAGGACGAGGCTTGACAATGCCGTGTCGGGGTTTATTCCTCTCAAGAACCTCTCCGACAAACACGTCTCTAATCCCGAGGAACGTGTACAGGTTTGTAACTGCAGTTGATTATTGCTATTGGATATTTTACTTCATCTGATAATAAGCCATACTTCTGTATGGTTGTGAAACATGGACGCTATCCGCAAGGGACGAATCCAGACTAGATGGTTGCTACACTCGTATGCTGAGGATGGTCATGAACATTACGTGGATGGACAAAATGATGAATGAGGACCTCTATGGTAACCTATCGAGGATATCAAACAAGATCCGGGAAAGAAGACTTCGACTTGCGGGGCACTGTGTGAGACATAGCGAGCTAGAAGTGAGCAACCTGGTACTCTGGGAACCAACCCAAGGAAAGTTCAACAGAGGGAGTCAGAGACTGACGTATGTGGACAGGCTCAGGAAGGATACCGGACTTCAGACTACAGCGGAGTTGAAGACACTAATGAAGGACAAGTGCGTGTGGCGTGCCATTGTTTGAGGAGACTCGACCTGATGATGATGAATGATGAATGATAATAGCGATACTTGCAATGTGACGATATGTGCGCTACAGTGTTGCTCTCATTCGATTGTACATCAATTTTTTTTTTTTTGCACAGTGGTAATTTCATCCGCTGTCGTAATCCGGAAGCAGTCATCGTCATTATATTTATGTCTCTATTTCTGTAGAATTAAATCGATTTCAGTTTTTAATTTGGTTCAAGTTCGCATGTGGTTGTGTGTTATATAGGTTGGAATGACATTGCATTGTCGCATCACAAAGATTGACATCGAGCGTTTCCAAGTGGAGTTGACATGTAAGACATCGGACCTCGTCGATGCCGACTACAAATGGAAGTACGTCGAGCTTGATTGTTGACTGGCTGCATACAGTTCACAGGGGGAATTCAGACTTCAGATAATCTGCACACGTGTTTCTGTACTTGTATCAAGGGTAGATGTTTAAGGGTGGGTTTTTGGATATTAACTGGCCAGTCAAGTTAGCGTTAACTGGCAGATTTGCATAACGCATGTTTCCTGTTGCACTAACCAACGGTCAAAATGGCCAAAAGTTTAACTGGCTGAAATTGGCCAGTTAGCTAACCGTCAATCGTAGTTATCGTATTTGACGCAACTTTTGTACCATTTTGCAAGCAGTTAATTGAAGAATGTGATACTATATAACGATTTTACCGTATAGCAATGTCTTCAAAATGCTCGAGGAGACGTTTGCTGCTGCAAATTTTACTACAAGATCCATTCATGAATGGACAAAATGGCTGTCCGCAATTGCTTGGCTGGCTCGTGGGCTGGCTGACGAGCGCTTGCGCTCATTAATATTCATGACGCCCACCTGCACTAGGCGGAAATGATTAGTGCAGTGCGCATCGTTGCTAAGCAACTATAGTTTACCATTCAGTTAGCTAACGGCTAGTCAAGGTTTTGTTTAGAAACGCGGACAAACTTAACTAACGAGTTACAATTAACAGACGGTTTACTAACTGATCAGTTAACTAAAAGATTCAGAAACCGGCCCTAAAAGTCTATGTATTGATGCAGCTACTGGCACTTGGATTGTGTTTTGCTGGCTGACTTTTTCGGAATGACCGCAGATTAGGCTACGATCCCAACAACATCATCCGGTATTCGATCGGCTGGATGTCAGCAAACATGCGCCATAAATGCACTGTATGAGAGATGCCATGCCGCACTGTTACATAATTATCTACAGTGCACAAAGTCTTTCAACCGCAGACAATGCTTGTATAATTGTATTCAGAGCATATTTTTTGTCACAGTATGTCAAACTAAAATGCAGTGAAACTAGTAGATTATGTTAATCTGCAGTGCGTCTAGTTCAGTGCTGTTGCAGGATGTCTGGCATTGTTGTAATCTGTAACCAGTTTACATGAACGAGTACGACTTTATGTCCAATAATGTCTACTAAGTCATTTGCAGGGTGTCTGCAACTCCTGGAAATACTGGAAATCGCCTGGAATTTTATTGGTGCTCCTGGAAAACTTTTATAACTTGCCGTGCTCAGTGCTGTTTAATTATCATTTAATAAGCAGGAAGGATGGCACAGTGATGAGCGTTGGCCGGAGCTCATGATCACATGCTCAGTTGCAGACATTTCAAAATTCATACTCGTATATGCATTAATATTTTGCAGTTTGTCATTTCATTGTACATGTAATTGTAATGCTTAAGAGGCTCGATTAATGTAAAAAGTCCACTGGAAGTTTGTTGAATGTGTAATGGAAATCTCCTGGAAATTTGTTAGGCTGGATTTGTAGACAACCTGTTTTGTCACTTAGTTTTAAGGTGGTGTGCAATGGAAACGTGTAAAATTGCCAAGTTTAAGACGAGTTATATGTGCGCAGATAAATGTTACTCGAGTGAGGTTCAAATCGCATTCTTTCAGTTACAAGCCTGATGCTTTAGCGTTATTACTAGAGCTGTGGATTTTAACGATTAATTTAATCGTTAACTAACAAAGAAAATTAACGATTAATTTTATTTTTAATGATTAATCAACTCAGCCTTGGTGTTAAGATCTTGCGCATTGCTACTGCATTGGACCCACGATACAAAACTTTGCGATGCTTGTCGGCAGAAGATAAAGATGAAACCTGGACGCCTACTGCAGCCAGACTGTCTGCTGCTGTTGACGCAGAGGCTCATACAGAACAGCTGTGAGTCAGCCATACTGACGACGACTCTGATACTGTCTGCAAGCCTTTGAACAAGCGCATCAGACTAATGGATTCTGATTCTGACACTGATGAGCCAAATGAGACTACCACCGAGGAAATCGCTCATTTCAAGGCGGAGAGAAAGCTTCAGGATGGTGAAAACCCACTTCTATGGTGGAAGACAAATGAACATTGTTTTCCTACATTGGCGCGACTGGCAAAGACTGCTCTGTGTGTACCAGCGACATCAGTGCCCTGCGAGAGACTGTTCAGTTCTGCCGAATACATCGTTAACAAGAGACGTTAGTCGCTGGATTTATCAACCGTGAACATGCTTGTTTGTCTCCGGGACTGGTGTCATTAACATTAAAAACCTAAAAGGTTCTTAATTCATTAACACTTTCAGTGCATGTAACTCTACAGTGATTTTTTTATTGATATTATGGTTTAAACAACGCATTTTCAGTGACTGAATTTTAACTAAAATTAACGATTAATTAATCGTTGAATTTCAAAAAGTTAACTATTAAAAAAATTTTAATCGTTACCAGCCCTAGTTATTACGTATGTATCTGTAGACTGCAGAAGGATGTATTCTATGACTACGATCTGGAAGACGAATTAAAGAAACGAGATGACGAGAAACGCAAACAACAAACACGACAAAGTTAGTGAGATACATACCAGACTGGTACACGTTCTGACATGGGACAGGATGTGCGTTTCCATGCATTCGGCTTACACTGATGCAATTTTTGATGTCCATGCGGACGGTGAAACCCCCTGTTAAAATAATTCTGTTACTGTTATTTCCACTCCCTAGTAGTAATGATACTGCAAACTTCTATTTGCATTTGCGGTTGGTTCCACGTGCCACGTGCATTAAGGCTGGCATATGTGCATTGCTCCTTGTTGTCGGTTCTTCTTCTTCTTCAGTAGATGGTCAAACTTCAACTTGTTGAAGACTCCAGACCATGTCGGGTAGTTGACAGTGTGAAGTGTAGATGTGTTATGCCAACCGTCACAATGCCATAGCGACTGTCACTCCTCACGGAAGGGTCACGATGCCCTTTCACCAGTAAAGGTGGGAGTACCAGGTTGATACTGCTGGTCAGCAGTCATGTCAGTTTTTTTAAAAGTAAAGTTTTCACTTCAGAAACGTTCAGCTCTTTGACTTAAAACATTTCACACAAACATGTCACTTTATAGGCCTTGATGACTTGCAAGTATTTTGTTAAATGTTTGCTTTCTATGGTAAGACCGCTTATTTACAAACGTGTAAATATGATGTCAAAATTACGTCACTGGTGGGAACGAATGTCCAACTTTGACGTTGATGTAACACTTGATTCTTTATAAACGTTCCCTGAAAATTTTAGTGTAAATCTAAGCATTTTTGACAGAGGTACAGAAGAAAACGTGAGTGGGCATTTTATTCGGACCACGGCGTATATGTGTGTAATCACAGCATACGTGAAGCGCGTGATCGCTCACCCATCATTTCACAACGTGGATTACAAGACTTGTGAGAAACTCATGGACACTATGGACCAGGGCGACGTCATCATACGTCCCAGCAGCAAGGTGCTGCCTACTTTTAGTAGTTGCAGCTTTACGAGTAGTAGTAGTAATTGTTGTTCAAGTAGTAGTCGGGAACAGGAAGATAGAGTTTATTTCAGGATTATTCTGTATTAACGTCTGAATGATGACTTTTGGCGAATTATTCCACGGATAATTTCTGGACATTTTGAGTTGTTAAAACACTGAACACTGCTAGGTCGACTCAGCCTTCTACCCTCCGTGGGACGGTAAAATGAGTAGTAACTCATTTATGGGTTACAGAAGGTGGTGACCTTAGTACAGCTGTCTGCAGGCTGCACGTGGTGGCCGTGCGGCTGGCGGCTCGGGTTAGTGACAAAAAGCGCATTAGAGGCGTTGTACACGAGATGCGCTATACAAATTGACACTTTTACCTTTTACCTTTACTGATCATTGTTGTTGCATCAGTAACTTGAGATTCTTAGGATATTGCAGTGTGATGAGTCTGACATATGATACCGTTAGTAGGAGCTAGTTAGTCAGATGATATGAGCTGTTGTGTGAAACAGTTTCTTTCTGTAGATGATAGCTGTATATCAGTGTGTCCATATCTGTTGTCTCTGCATTTGTCTGTGCCTGTATGTACAAGGTGCGGCAAAAAAGTGTACCCTTAAAGTTTTACGTCGTTTTTTGAGCAACTAGTTGGGATTTCACTATGAAATTTTACAGCTTTATTTACTGAAATTTTTTACATCTAATTGCCAAGTAAAATGTGATTCTATTGAAAAACGATGAAGTTATAGACTTTTTAACGTGACCACCTACCGATTTTTTAGCATTAAAAAATGTTCAAGCTAAAATGCTATTTAATTTTCAAAAACTGGTTACACGTTACTGCTGATGACGTCACAGTATGTTTTGATAAACAGTAATTTTATTGTTTATAAATTATCACTAAATTATTGTTCTTTTAAAGCAATCGCCGGCTGCCCCTCCGGGTTCATCTTCCAGCAGGACAGCGCGTCAGCACACACAGCGCGCAGCGCACGGAACAGATTGCGGACCCACTGTCCAGATTTCACCACAAAGGACCAGTGGCCTCCAAATTTGCCGAATATAAACTCAATGGACTATCACATGTGGGGTGCAATGTTGGAGGCTTACTGCAAGCTTATAACAAAGCCAAAAAGCAACCGCTGACGTCAACGAAGCACTTCAGGTTATCTGGGGCAAACTGCCATAAGGACTGATTGGCAAGGCTGTGAAAGAGTTATCAAATTAAGCGACTGAAGGCTCTTGTTGGAGCTTGGAGCTGGCAGTGGACACTTCGAACATTCACAGTGACGATGAAATTCTGGCGTCTGATCATTAATTAACTGTGTGGTTTCAACGATGTTATTGAATTGGTGTTGTAGCTTGAACATTTTTTAATGCTGAAAAATCGGTAGGCGGTTACGTTAAAAAGTGTATAACTTAGTCATTTTTGAACAGATTCATGTTTTACTCAGCAGTTAGATGCAGAGGGTTTTGTCTAATAAAGCTGTAAAATTCCAAATTAAAATTCCAAATGGTTGCTGAGAAAACAGCGAAAACTTTAGGGGTCCACTTTTTCTGCCACATCCTGTAGGTATCAAATCACCTGACATTGACGTGGATGGCGGCTGATGGAGCTCTGTGTGACAGTGGCTGTGTACGTCTGTCTGTAGGGTTCAGATCATTTGACAGTGACATGGAAGGTGGCCGAAAGAGCTTTGCAGCATATTGATGTACGTGAGGAAGGCAAAGAGAATGTCTTCAGTCTCGGACGCAGTCTCTGGATTGGCAACGAGGTTTGTCTGTAATGAGTTAATAACCCGTCTGTCTGTCTGCTACATTGTTTGTGTCTGTCTCATGGTCTGAAGACACACAGGTGTCTTCAGTCTTGGGTGCAGGCTCTGAAATTATGTCTGTCTGTCTGTCTCTCTTTTCTCAATCTGGGACACAGTCTCTGGATTGGAAATTAGGTCTACATCTCTCTCTCTCTTTTTGCCCCTGTTTGCTAATCTGTCTGACTGCCTCACTGTCTGGTGTTCGGATTGGCAGTGAGGCTTGTTGACCTACCTGTCAGTTACTTACTAATGACGAATGGCTGCTGTACCGTGAAAATGTGTTTTGAGTTCTACTCGGCACTGCATCTTACTGATTGATTATAGCGCCATTACTGTTTGTCTCTCTCTCTCTCTCTCTCTTTCTGTTTGTATGCATGTGTGTGTTATCTCTGACTGCTTGTCCCCCCTGGCTTTCAATAGACAACATTCTGAGATTAATGACTGTTCGGAAAATAACACAGTTCTTACAATTTAAGGCTTAGCTCAATTTTTATGTTTTTTTTCTGTAAAGGTTAAACTTTCTGTTCCATTATTGTAAAGGTTAAACTTATTGTTTTATTGGTGGCGTGGCGTAGTTGGTAACGCGTTTCGGCTGAAATGAAGTTACTCTACGCCGGACCTGGTTAGTACTGCAATGGGTGACTGCTTGCGGACAGGTAAACCATCTCGGTGCGAAGCCTGCCAGCTAGGTCGACTCAGCCTTCTACCCTTCGTGGGACGGTAAAATGAGACTGTGTCCCAGATTGAGAAAAGAGAGACAGACAGACAGACAGACAGACCTAATTTCAGAGCCTGGGTTACGGAAGGTGGGGACTTTGGTACAGCTGACTGAGGTTGCCTAGCCGGCCGCTGCGCCAGCCTGTGTCTGCAGGCTGCACACGGTGGCCATGCGGCAGGCGGCTCTGGTTAGTGACGAAAGCGCATTAGAGGCGTGCGCATGTTCGCGACGATGCACTATACAAATTGACGACCTTTACCTTTATGTGTTTGTGTGCATTGCCAGGAAAGGCCATCACCAAAATGACCTATACTGTATTGGGCGTGACGTTAGATACTGCTCTATCACTGTCACTATCCGACAGCTTGTGTGTTTGTCTGTCCATGTGAAGGCATTTGAAGATCTGGATGAGATAATAGCTCGCTACATCCAGCCAATGGCAGCTTACGCTCGTGATCTGCTGAGCTACAAATACCACGTGGACACTGAGGGCGGACGTAGAGATATTCTCGACCGTATACTTATTGATGACAAGAGAAAACAGCCAAGCAGGTCGGCTGCAGCTGCTTACAGTGTTGAGCTAATAATATGATGTGGTTTTTATGGTAACATGTTGGACACATCTTGAGGCATAATTCAGTGTTATGTGATATAATGGAATGAACAATGTTGGGTAAAGCAGCAAGGGGAAGGGACAACGTCTATAAATGTTAAGTGGCATCTCCAGCGTAGCTTAATAATCCATGAAGATAGAAACAGGTGTCAGGACTGACAGAGAATTAGAATAAGAATATACATGATGGTCTGTATACACACTAGATGTGGCAGTTGTTGATCGTTTGTCGTAACGTAAATGTCTGAATGCCACGCAAATTGTATGTAAATCTGCAGGATTCCTTACTACTTGAGTTATTCCACGCAGTATCCCGGCAAATTCCTGCTGTCGTATCTGCCGCGCAAATCCACGCGCCATGAGTTTGTGACGGTGACGCCGGAAGGCATTCGATATCGTTCTCGGACTTTCCCGGCTCTGGCGTCCATGATTCGCTGGTTCAAAGAACATTTCCGTGATCCAATTCCAGGTCAGTGTTTCTGCCTAAAGCTCTCGCTGTTTGCCGCCACTGTATGTCGTAATGTCAGTATTATTATATCTCTTAGCAAAGTGAAAAAGAGAGAAAATTGGATAAGTTATGTTGCACAGTTTATGAGAATTGAGCGCAGAGTCATAGATAATGCCTGGTTTTAGAAACTAAGGATACTTATATCAGATTGATTATACTGAGGTCGGGGAATATTCTGAGATTAATGCTTAGGTCAGGTTTTTGCGTTGCAGTTCTTGACTTTTGGTCTATAGATGTCTCGGTCTTCAATTAAGTCTTGAATCCTACTTTGGATTAACTTATTATTGTACTAAGTTCATGATGAGTATAATTGGCAGTATGTGTCTGTGTGTGTGCATGCATCTGTTTCTGTCCATGTGGTACTGATTTTATGTCGGTCATCTGTCTCGATGACGAAGTCAGAAGGTTAACCAAGCAACCCCATCTCTCAGCCATAGTCCAGTCAAGGCGCCTGTCTCTGTTCGGACACATTGCATGAATGCCCGATGAAACAGATGCAAAACAGATCTTAACAGCTTCCCTCGCAGGAAACTGTTGGAGACCGCTGGGACGTTCTCGTATTACATGGATGAAAACCATTCAGCAGGATCTGAAATCCAGCGACCTCAATATGGACGACGCAGTTGACGTGGCTCAGAACCGTCCACTCTGAAGATTGATGTCTACGTTCGGCGCTACTCACTCTTAGTGGTGATTGCCAGAAATGATGATGATGATGATGATGATCTCTCTCTGTCTAGGGAGGTCTCCAGGTAAGAAGATTCCAGGCAGCAGCATACTGGTTTTTGACACTTCCTTTCTGATGTCTGTCTGTCTGTCTGTCTGTAGGTACACCTGCAGGTAAGACTCCAGGCAGCGGCCTACTGATTGGTGACACTCCGCTAAACCTACAGAACGTTGATGCTGCAGCCATACAGAGGGCCGCCGCTGATCTGCCGACCAATGTGCTCAACACACTACAGCAAGTTGCTGGACAACATGCGCCATTCCAGGCATTCCAGGTAAATGACGACGATGACGATGCTGGCATTAACTAAAAGGCCCCTCGTGAGAGTGCATATCTCCGCTAAGTGAATTTTTACAAATTACTAATAATTTAAGTGCATTATTGGGAATTTGTTAGTTGAAATAACAAACTAAATTTCTTAGCGTTAATAGCTTACAGTATTGCTATAACCGTAGCTTGCTATTGTCGCTGCCAGTGTTGCTGCTGGTGGGTGGTGTCTTCGGACAATACACAATCTGCTGCTGATGTAATGATGTCAGTATTATTATGACGTTTCAACGGTGCACAGGCAGACCGACAGACAGAATGACAAATCCAGTAAGAATATCATTTTTGCCATTCGCTGCATTCAGTTGGTGGAGGTAATCACAATTCCACTGCAGTACCGTTTCCTGGGATGTGCTGGCAGATGAGTTGTTTTGTGGGCAGATGAATTTTGAGTATAGATTTTGGTCACTGACGGCTACAAATATTGCGCAGTACATGGGAGTGGAGCTGCAAAATAGACTAATTACGCTGCAGCTTGCTTAAGTCTCACAAGGTCACGTGATTGAAATCAACCAGTAGCAACAGCTGGCCAGCTGCATTTCAGGATTTGCCCAAAAAATTTACAAGCGGTGTTCATATTCTGCATCATGTGTTCAGATGGATTTTTTAGTGATGGGCAAGCTGAAACTTATTGTCTGTTTATTTATTTTTACAGTCACATCTCGTTGGCAAAATTGGCAAAACTTTTATTGCAGGATGAATTACCTTATGAATTATGAATTAATGTTTTACCTTGGGGCAGTTTTTATTCTGATAGTGCCTATTTTTACAGTTCCTATTCGGATACTTCTATACCGTTATTCAGAGTTAGGGTTAGTGATAGGGTTAGAAATAGAGAGATTGCATCTTTGGCTATGGTGGTTGGTGAATGCATGCTGTAAAGTTATTCGCACAACTGCAGGTGCGCTGTAACGTTTCTCAGAGTAGTAACTGTCAGAATAAGAACCTGTATCTGTTTTACCCAATCGTCAATCTATCTATATTCCCAACTCTGTCATTAACCCTAACCCCATATGACAGTATAGAGGTATTGGAATAGGAACATGTGTGTGTGTTAGACGCCATCGCTGATGATGACTCCGTCACACAGACTTCCATCCACCCCGGGAGCACTCCGCCAGCATCACCAGCTCTCCACCCCACATCATCAGCCACCCAGCACTCCATCACAGCAACAGATGGCCATCCACCGCACTCCGGTGATGCCGTCGACACCACGCGCTCAGCCCCAGCCACCCGCCCACTGGTCCGCCAGCGGCCTGATGAACTCACCGGCCCCTGGCAGACCACAGCCACCTGCCACCGCCGGCACACCACGCGCAGGACAGCAGCAGCAGCAGAAGTCATCGGCCGAGTGGGCCGCGATGGCTCAGCAGTGGGCGGCGGCCAGTCAGCGTCGAGCAACCCAGCCGCCGACCACGCCTAATCAGCCCAGGCTGACACCGCGCCCGTCGCACACTGCGTCGTCAACGTCGTCAGCCAGTCCTTACACAGCTGGAGATGCCACGCCTCTCATTGACGAAAACTAAGACAATGCAACGTGTCCGCTATCATATTGCGTGCATGTTTCTAAACCAGCAGTGCTCTGAAGTCTGACCTACCTGTCACATCGGGCGCTTGGATGATTGTCCAGTGTTCTGTGACCAGACAGACATATGACGAAAGCATGAATGCAAACAGTGGTTAACAGCACCTGATCTGTCTTGTCTTCTTTTGGAATCTGTGATAAACCTGTCCATTGCCCGACATTAGATGCAACGGTTGGTTAAAACAGTCTGCAGTGCACTGGAACTCAGTTCCAAGGTCTTCCGAAATTGTTAACTGGAGTTCCAAGGTAAGTTAATTTCGGTTGGAATGCACATCTGGGTCCTTGCATAGTCGCTGTACCTACGTACAGCCATTGCTGGCATTCGGCTGTGTGTAATCCATGTTATCTATTATGTTTGGGCCCAAACGTGACATGGGTGCCAAAGCTACACGAAGTTGCTGCGCCCCCAAATTTACACTTTGATCAGTCGTTTGATGTCTGCGTGTCGGTCCATGGGTGCATATCATATTGAAGCTTGGTTTTTTAACATGTCATTCTGCTGATATAAAAGTTTGGGTTATTGCGCTGATATGACCTGCTGTGGCTTCAGACAATGTTTAGTGGCCCTCTGTTGATAAATGTTGTGCACTGGTGGTTCAGACCTTATTGACATATGACACTAGATATTACATGACATGAGTGATGACTATAGACATAGCTAACGTTATGTTATGTTTAGTCTGTCATTATGGAGTGACCTGTAACTATTGCAGTCTGTGTCATGAATATTATTATAAACTGTTTTGTGCACTGTGACTGTTTATAATAATTACTTACCAGAGCTGCCGAGCCAAGGTCAGTTTGATTGTATTTATTGTATTCTGTATATGTAGTTGAACATTCTGATGAATGGTGGTAAATTGGACTCAGCACTTGTCTGGAAAACCTGGAAATGTCCGAGGAGTTGCCAGGGAAAACCAGGGCTTGAAGTGGCATTGTGGCAGGGGGGATGTAGGGTTGCCCCCCCACCCAATTTTGGACTGTCAGAAAATCATTCGGTTGATAAGTATACATCCAAAAGTGCAAAATTTGAGACTGAAAACTCTATTTTTTTTGGAAAATTTAGAGGCAGAATTTAAATTCTGAGCACCGTAATCTCCTCTACCAAAAAATTACAATTTTTGTTGGAAAGTTAATTTTTTGCTCCATTTACTTTTTAACCTACGATGACGCTGAGTAGGATGTTATGGGCCAGTTGGTACGGGATACTAGCACTTACTTGGCTGCCAGGAAATCATATCGCTACTTCATTCATGACGTAGTTACGGAATAATATATTTAATGCACACACTATTGGATTTGTAACCACACTCTGATAGCTAGTTCTCCATAGAGACACTTAATTTTTTCCGGAAAGACAGAGCGTTCTGAGCGTTCATCTGTGCGTGCGTGCATCCAACTTTTGAGATGCCACATCTCCATAACGGTGCAAGATAGACCCATGGTGACAATGGACCATTCATAGTAATGCACTGGTGATGAATCGAATGGTCACGTGACTGACAACGTTAATTGTTTAGTTATAATAATAGTGAAAGATGACAATAACATTGCTACTGTACAATTTACGATTAAACATTTTAATTTTTCTACTAGTCTACACTACCTTGTGAAATGACGTTTTACTGCCGGCCACAGAACTACCAAGTATGCAATGGGACAGTATTGTGCCACTCGCAATACTCAGTGGCTTTTATCCCCCCAAATCTGGAATTAAAATCAGGTGCAACTTTCCCCCATTTTTGGGTTAAGGTCTCTCCAATTTCTGACTTAAGTTTTCCCCTTCATTTTAGGCTTTTTTCCCGTCAGGCAGAAAGTTTTGTTAAGGGTGTAGTTTGCCCAGTGAAAAATAGGTGGGAAGTTTTGATTTACAACCTTATCAATACTACCTCTATTTTTTGCTGGGCGCAAGCTGCACCCACCAGGTGTAGGGATAGAAGCCACTGGAAATACTCACAGTATTGCTAAACTCGCCGGGCAAGTCTGCTTCATAGTCATAGTACAACACCAGACGTATTATCTTTAGTCTCTAAATGTCGTGCAATTCTGCAATAATACAGAAACCCGGGAATGGGATCCAGGATATCAACTTACAGTACACAGCAATGAGTATGACTCTACTCTAGCGTGTGCGAAATATTTTATTCATTAAATGGCTAGAGTTGTTACTTGTAGGATAGTCAGCCTCAAAAAGTACTTTTTTAACGATTTTTCGCCGACAGTACTTAAGTAAGTATAGAACTATTGGCATGGTTTTCGTCCGTCCGTCCGTCACGAATGTATTGTGGCTAAACTGTGCGAGATAGCGTTGTTAATTGCTGTTAATCACTAATGGGATGTCGCATTTTGGCTTTAAATGACATAAAATTCGATGACTTTGGATGATGTCATTATGCACTATGGTGTGTTAATCGTGCTTTATTGTGGCTACACGGTAAGTGGTAGGGGGTAGGCGATGGTACCATCCGATAGGTCGCTGGCGACTTCCTATAGGCTGTCAATAGGAACCATGTCACCATCTGAAGCGGTTTGCCCACAGTTTTTAGCTAGAAAGCAATCATAGCTCGCAGGTACTTCCGCCAAGGCAATGCTATTCGCCAGGTGGCGTCACCATCTTTGGTTTTGCAGCGGATCCGTATGCCCCCCTTTAACGCAATGGTAACGAAAATTTCAAAGTGATCCAGAATCCAGGATTTCTTCCGGATCACCCCCAAATTGAATCACCGATTGCTTGTGCCATTTTTGACATATCCTCAAAATTTCAGAAAGATCCGCCCAAGACTTTTTGAGTTATCTTGTAGGCCTACACACACACAAGAGACAAACTAAGTCTGGCAAAAACATTACCTCCTTGGTGGAGGTAATGAAAAGTTCAAAGTAGTAATTGGCTGTATTTCGAAAACGGTGAGAGATACGGCCAAGGTTACTATATATTAATCACTAATAGCAAGTGGCATATGCCCTGTCAGATTAGATGGAAATTATTGGCCTTAATTGGATGACTGAAGGTCACTGACAACCAGTGTGGTTGGCTATTTTAGTGACAGCTGGGCTTCTTGTTTGTAATCCAGAAATCACTGGATTGGAACGCCGCCAATCCCGGTGTTTGAAATTGGCGAAAACAGCCGGGATAGTATATAGTGGCTTGATAGTCTAGTGTCGGACTAGTGATCGCAAGGTCACGGGTTCGATTCCTGACCACTGCACTATAATAGGTGACAACCCTGGGCAAGTTATTCACACACCATAGCTTCACTGGCTTGACGTTCCGGATCGAGTTAAGCACAAGCTAGGTATGCTGATGTACCGATGCCAGCACAACCAAGCACCTCGGTACCTGATGGACCACTGCTCGCCAGTCTCTGACGTCGTCTTCCGACAGCGTCTGCGTTCGGCCAGCATTTACCAACTTTCCGTGCCACGTCATCGGCTCAGCACCTACGGCCGTCGGGCGTTTTCTGTTGCTGGACCAACTGTCTGGAACTCACTACCTGATGACCTACGTCATCCGGAATGTTCTGGAAACATTTGCAGACAGTCGCTAGAAACGTTTTTGTTTTCACAGTACTAGTGTGTTTAGCGCATTAGAGGTTTTGACGACAATGCGCTATATAAATTTACATATGACATTTGACATTTGACATAGCCAGTCGAGAACACTGGAAGCACGTCGTGGAAAAAGCTACGCTCCAGCTCGGGGCATGCGCGTGATGATGATGATGATGCCAGTCGGTGCAATGCTCTAGTTTGGGGGCTCTGCAGACTAAGTAACCAAATCCAGAACACTGGGAATTGCAATTTTGCAAACACGTGTTTCCATCCATTTGTTTAATTCTGTTACTTACTATTTGTTACAAACGGCTGCTTACCCACGTGACAACGCCAATTTTTACCGGAAATAGAAATATGGCGTTGAGTAAAAGTAGTAATGCTTATAATCGGCAGAACTGGGAAGATGCGGTACGTGTGTTAATCGTGTGACTTTGCATTGAATAGTTAACGTCATATTTACTGAACAACACAGTTGTGGGTACAATTACACTTATTTAGACCAGCTTCGTGTTTCACCAGTGAAAGCATGGAGTTGGATTTGCCTTTAAGTCATCCCACTTTCCCTTCCAAGCCATCTTTGAACGTCTTCCTGTTTCCGCCATAGTGGCGTATGCCTCAACAGACTCTGACAAGGATGCCACTAAAGATGCCTTTTTTGAATCAGTCGGCCAGCTGCTCATGACAGTCCCAGTCAACCGCATTACGTTGCTCATGGGCTTCAGCGCAGAGGTGGATAGGTGCCACCTGCCGCACAGGCTTTGAGAAAGAGCTCGGCAATTTCAGTGTCAGAAAGCGAAACGACAATGGCACCTAATTACTGACTCTTCAGTGTGCATTTTAGCAGCGGAAATTCCACCGTTCTAGATTTTTTTATTTTGTAATACATAGCAGCCACACTTTATGCTGTGTTGTTCATGTGTAATGTAATTATTTTTTGCTTTGTAGGACTTTCCAATTTTGTGTCAGACATGTCTTGGCGACAATCCATACATACGCATGGTAAGTATTACCCAGGTTTTTGTTTATTGTATTTCTTATTAGTGACAGCATTGTTGGCTGTCTGAAATATCATTGCTGTGTACTGATAGTGCTATGAAAATGTCCCATTTTACAGTCTTAAGCTATAACACTGAAGTGTATTAGTAGCAACACTTTCTATGCATCATCCCCAGAACACTTTGGGGATTGCATTATACCATAAACTGCAATTGAAAATTTCAGTGTAGGGCAAAATTGCTCATCCTTTTTGTTTCAACAGTTTGAGCGAATGTTAGAATGATTCAGTAGAAGAGTTCACATACTTGGGCAGCATACAGTCTAGTTCCAGCAACTCCGGACCGGAATACATTTGGCGCATTGGACTTGCGGCTAGTGCAATGAAAAGACTCGACTGTATCTGGAGTCAGAGCAAGCTCAGTATTGCCACGAAACTCAGAATATACTCCACGTGTGTGTTATCAATACTACTCTAGTCTACGGCTCTGAGACCTGGACTCTCACACAAGCTGATTGGAAAAGAGTGGATTCCTGACATCTACGTTGCCAACGATGCATCCTGCACATCAGGTGGTACGATTTCATGTCTAATGATGAGGTTTTGCATCGTTCTGGCCTTGTTTGACGTCTCCTACATTGTCCATAAATGAAGACTGGGTCTCTTTGGTCATGTCGCCAGACTTCGAAGTGATGCGCTGGCAAACCAGATTCTCCATATTTGTACCAAGACGAGGGATGGTGACCGGCCTTCGCAGGAGTGGAGACGCGCCGGTGGTCGTTCACCCACCATCTAGATCCACCAGATCTGCCGTGACACGGGTGTTACAGCGACGGAGGCCCTGGAGCTAGCGGAGGATAAACCGTTCTGGCGAACGATCGCAACGGCGGACGCTTCGGCTGATTGCTTTGCATCTGATGATGATGATGTTAGGCCACTGAATTATTTGATTGCTAGTGAATGTGTTTCAATGATCTGTAGGTCTGCTGATTGTGTACTACAGAGTCTGGTATGTATGCATTTGCAGACTAAAGACCGATATGGCAAGGAATGCAAGACTTGCGCACGTCCGTTTACCGTCTTCAGGTGGTGTCCCGGTGCAAGAATGCGCTATAAGAAGACGGAAGTATGCCAGAGCTGTGCAAGGATGAAAAACGTCTGCCAGACTTGCCTGCTGGACTTGGAATATGGTTGGTTCTTTTTGTTTGCTGTTTGAATTCTTGTACAAATCGCGATATGGTGAAAACTGAAATCAGAATTATAGTAGCAGCTTTTTTTGAAAAGGAATGGAAACTGCTGTTTCAGCCAACTAAATTGACAATTTCGAGCAATTCCTCTTTGCATTTATCTGATCTGCTTGATAATTACTAAATGTGACCTAGATGTCTCTAGCTGACACTGCATACCGATGTCAAAGGAATGCCACCAATGGAGTGCAGTATGTGGGGAGATGGGGGCCAAAATTTGCTTCAGGAAATTCAGCACTCTTCAGAGCAGATTCATCATCATACTGAAATAGTTTGGTGAAGCTGAAACAAATGCTTTGTGTATCTGGCTGCAGGCTTGCCAGTGCAAGTGAGAGACCAAGCACTGAAGATTCATGATGAAATACCAAAGTCTGATGTTGGCAAAGAATACTACCAGCAGAACCTCGAACGAGAGGTAACCACTGGCAGATTTTCATTGGTGTATGTCTTAATTAATGCTGATTGTTGTACTAGTTATAGATTTGTTTTTTATTTACCCTTTCAGTATGAGCCACAACCTCACCATTGGCCTCGTGCAAAATATGTGTATTTAACTATTTATAATTTTATATAGTCTACAAAAGCTCGAGTTTATGATTGCAAATTCTACAGAAGTTTAGTATTTACATTTACAACTATATGAGTAAAACAGACAGGTATTTTACAACAAATTTATTATGGGGCTGTCCTTCCTAGAAGGAGGCCCCATCATGAGTTGATCCTGTCAGTCTGTCTGTATGTCTGTCTGTCCCGTGCCTCCACCTAGTGGGAAAACGAAAAGGCTTACGAATACCAAATTTGGTAGGAAGGGTCCCTGGGACACCAGCAACCCATGGACCAATTGCAAGGTCAAGAGGTCATAGGTCAAGGTCACGGAGGCTAATTGCATTGTTGGCGAAAAATCCCCATAACTTCGCCACCTGTTGTCCGATCAACTTGATATTTCGCAGGTGGCGTAAGGATCCCTTGCTGCCTTCCACCGGGTAACCTCGTTGCCGTGGCAACAGCCGTTCCGTCCGTCTGTCCGTCCATTTGTCTGTCGTGTGCCTCCACCTAGAGCGAAAACGAAGTGGCCTAGGAAGACCGAACTTGGTAGGAAGGGTCCCTGGGACATGAGCACCCCGTGGAACAAACAGACCTAGAAAGCCCCAAAACAGCATGCACTTACTCAACTGCAAGGACGGCCCCATAGCGGGCGGCCCCTCAACGGCCGCACCCTCTTGTTTACAAAGCCATGATCGGACTGTTTCAGCTAGTAGTGGCAGCAGTCAGTAGTATTGGTAGTAGCCAACAGTAGTATGGACAGCAATAATAGTGTAGTAGTAGTCAGTGGTTAGTGGTAATTGGTTTCCATGTTACGGCGCGTTAGAAATTCTCGGTGTTATTACTATTATTATTCTTATTAGTGGTAGTAGTATGCGGTAGTAGTATTGGCCAGCAATAGTAGTAGTCAGTGGTAGTGGTAGCGATCGACTGTAATAGTTTTTGTGTGTTAAGGCCTTAATTATTATGTACTGCTTTATTCATTTATTCATTACCTTATAAGGCCATAGGACATAAGCATGCTATGTAGGACCCACGTAGTACTACAATAGCGGGTAAATGACAATATCAGACTGGGGGATTAGTGTGTTGGCACCCAGAACTTGGGAAGTTACTTCATAGGTATTGACCAGGTGTCCACCATTTGTTATTATTTTCAGTGGAGGTTGGGTAGGCAACAGCCGACTTCCTAGCGTGCGTGCGCGCAGGCTACAAACAGTGACACAGCAGCAACAGTTGACAAAATAGTTGCACAGAGCAGCAGAATTCCTACTAAAATGAACGTCTAGCGTAGCAGATGTAAAAGAAATGATTAGGAATAGTGAGTCTGAGTTGACCCGACTTCACAGGGTTCAGGTGTTTGGACACATGGCTCCTCAGTCCTCAACCTCAATGAGTCACCCTGACATCTCGACACTGGGGAGATTCTGGAGGAGTTTCAATCTGGTAAGCACTGCCGACGTTGCGACCAGCGGGTTGTGTCACGGTGCTTCGGCTAGTCATTGATCTCAGGGTTATCTCTGGGTCCGGCGGACTAACAGTCTGACGCCTACATTCCTCCCTACAGTCATCTCGACTTGACTGTTCTCCACCACCCGTGGCCATAAAAATAACACAAACTCAAATAAGTGAAAATTAGTAACGTTTAATAACAGCAAAAACGACGACACTTGGCGAATACATATGAGGTAACTTCCCAAGTTCTGCGTGCCAACGCATTAATCCACCAGCCCGATATTGTCATTTACCCGCTACTGTAGTACTACGTGGGTCCCACATAGCACGGCTGTGAGAGCACCTGTAGAAAGGACGTGGCTCCCACGTAGCTCATCCCGAAAGGGTTAACAGTAAAAGTAAGAGTGAGATATTTGCAACTTTTTAGCATAACAATGATTAGTATTAGTGTCACTAGTATTAGCCAAACAGCAGAAAGCATGTAACTGCTCAAATGTCTTGAGAAATTTAGCACAAACTTACTTTAGGAATCTTTTGTTTTGGTAAGTTGGAGGATGGTTAAGGTGGGATATTTAATGCCCCGATTCTTTCTGAGACTTTGGCGCTTTATGAATCATTTACTTTCTTACTTACTTAAAGCACTAGACTGAAAGTTTGCCATAAATTTTTATGTTGGCTACTGAACACCATTGATCAGTTTGTTAAAGATTAAAGTACTGTAATTAAGCGTTAGGAACAAAGGTGAAGTAATTCGTCAGCTTGTTTAGCTTGTCGAGTTTCGTTAAGATTTATGAAGACAAATTTCTGATACTTCAGTTGATTGTGTATTGTGTCAGATTGCGAACACTGACGGTACGGTGGCTGTAGGAGAGGTGGGTAAAGCAATGGCTCCCAGTGACATGCTGCTGAAGCTAGCTCGCACGACGCCGTACTACAAGCGGAATCGCCCACACATCTGCTCGTTCTGGGTGAAAGGCGAGTGCAAGCGTGGCGAGGAATGTCCTTATAGGTGATTGCTCTGTGCCGTCGTGTAACTTTTGTGCTGTAATTTCTCCGCGGCTGTGAGTTGTAAGACTTGCAGAATACACTTGGCTGGGAGATTAATTTATTCGTGCCTAGCATTCCCAAAAATGGGACGCCTACTTTGATGGCAAACTATAAAATTATTCAGGCACTAATAGGTTATACAACCATCAGTGCATATGCAACGTTGAGTATGCTACCTACTACAATTAATTTGCTTCATGCTTCAGGTTAATACTGGACAAAATCGTTGCAAAAAGCCGACATTTTGACTATTTGTCTTATCTTAGAAGCTATGGCAAGAATTATGCAATGAATCAAAACTGCCCTTTCGTTGCCACTGTCCCCTCCACGCCTGCTGGCGCTTCATTGGGGCTGTGCTGCGAGAGTCAGCTTTAGACCATTACGGTTTGGGCCTGACCAAGCTCGCCACTTTCTTGAGGCTCTGGTACCCCAGCCATGAAAGAACGTTCAGTCTCTGTCTCATATACGAGGCATCTCTCGTGCTGTGAGCCACCTGCTGTACACAGTCTTTCATGAAAAGGACCCTTTTTCTTTTTTCATTATTCATTCAAGTGATGATCAATTTACATGAAATTTTTACCAGTTGTTGCTGAAGAAATACTAATTCAAAATATTTGAACAAAATATGGCTGTTGTTTAGATATTCTTTGCTAGTCATGATGTAATGCTGACATCATAATGTGTCATGGGTAAAGCTTGCCTGTCTTAACTGGTGCTGTCAGTTGCTAACCTGCTCCAATGATGAAAAATATGGTTCGTTGATGACAATTCATTGCAGTTTTACGGTTGCAGCCACAAAAAAACGTGCAAAGTGATCACATTTACGTGTCTGGGGCTAGTTGGACTTTCACATGTTCGAGCAAGACAGTGCACTAGCACACAGAGCTTGTGAGATTGTTGAATTTTTGGATTGTGAGATGCCTGATTTCATGTTTCCATGTTGCTTGTTGCTGACATGATGAACATTTTTCATCAGCGAACCAGACTGAGTTCTCCATTGGAGCTGGGTACCAACTGACAGCACCAGTTGAGACAAGCAAGCTTGTACTCACGACACACTGTGATGTCAGCATTACACCATGACTAGCAAAGAATATTTAATTAACAGCCATAAGTGAGTATTTCTTCAGCTACAACTAGAAAATTTTTGTTTAAATTGATCATCATTTGAGTGGGTTGTGAAAGAAAGAAAAGGAGGTCCTTTTTATGAAACACTGAATAATTTTGTATGTCATATTAGACAGACAGCGAATGTTGTGCATATGAATGTATGTAGACACGAGAAGCCGACAGACCCGGATGATCCGCTGGCCGATCAGAACATCAAAGATAGATTCTTTGGTATCAATGACCCTGTGGCGGACAAGCTGCTCAGGCGTTACGACTCGATGCCGAAGCTCGACCTTCCCGAGGATAAACTCGTGACAACGTTGTACGTCGGCAACTTGGCTGACCGAGTCTCCGAGAAGGAGCTTAGGCAAGTCAGATTTATTGTTACTTGTCTCGTGTTAGCCTGAGATATCATTGCTCCAGTACTCTTGTAGCAAGTTTTGAGAAATGAGATGGTGCATGAGATTAAAAAGGTAAAGGGAGCCATGCCCCAGCTGGGGCGTAGGCGGGGTGCTCATCTCCCAATCGCGGCTGTTGAGCCCGTAGGTGGATAAACCACTTGAGTCTGTGACACATGGCCAGTGCGACGCCAGACCTATGGTTACCTTCCCAGCCTCGGGGCATCACCGCCCTTTGACTGGTACCAAATTATACTGCTTGGTGACAGAGGCACATGTGTGTGAAAAACTTGCCTAAGGTCGTTACCCGGCAGTGTCCTTACACCAGATAAACTCACTGTTACTGTTGTAGTGGTGTAGAGGTAACTCCTTTGTAGCTCAGTGTGCTCGAGCAGTTACTGGCACGAGCTGTCTTTTAATCCCAGGTCTCTCCAGATTACATGCACCTAGGCATGTACCCAAAAAAATCCATTGAACCTCTGCATTTGTATGTTTTGGGATATTTTTTGATGTGGCCTGTTATCTAGCAGAGCTGATTCTAATGATTTTCAGTGAAAATCCTTGAAAATCCGAAACCTATCAAGATGGGCCATATTACACAGAGCAATATAACCTTGAGGGTCAGCATTTTGAATGCATAGTTTTTTTCAACCTGTGCCATATGCAAACATTACTTTTACTGTTTGGCAAATTTTTTTGTGCATTAAAATAGTTCTGCTGTCGTAATGAATATGGTGATGAGAAAAATGTATAGCTTCATATTACACATGATGGTATGTTTATCTTGCTTGCCGTGTGCAGACTACGGAGATTACTAAAATATGCCAATACAATGCTGCGAAAAAATATCAATTTTTTTCTGATTCAAAGATTTTCTCGCTTAGTTTTGCGCAAAATATTTAATTAAATTGATGTTGCTTGCAATTGGCACCAGCATGTGCGCAATGACGAAGTCAGAAGGTTAACCAAGCAACCCCATCTCTCAGCCATAGTCCAGTCAATGTGCCTGTCCCTGTTCGGACACATTGCACGAATGCCTGATGAAACAGATGCGGTACAGATCTTAACAGCTTCCCCCGCAGGAAACTGGACGAGACCACTGGGACGTCCTCGTATTACATGGATGAAAACCATTCAGCAGGATCTGAAATCCAGTGACCTTAATATGGATGACGCAGTTGACTTGGCTCAGAACCGTCCACTCTGGAGATTGATGTCTACGTTTGGCGCAGCACACTCTTAGTGGTGCTTGCCAGAAATGATGAATGATGATGCTTGCTGTTTCAGGGACTACTTCTACCAGTTTGGTGAGATGCGGAGTCTGACGGTGGTACCACGCCAGCAGTGTGCGTTCGTGCAGTATACGACGCGTGCAGCTGCCGAGGCCGCAGCCGAGAAGTCCTTCAATAAACTCATCATCAATGGACAGAGGCTTAACATTAAGTGGGGCAAGTCGCAGGGCCAGCAACAGATCACGGTTGACAGCAAGGATGGTGCCAATGGTCGGTATCTGGAGCCTGTGCCCGGACTTCCTGGTGGTATGTAAATTGTATTCTATTGCAGATCTTGTCTGACTCTTAGTGAAGGGGGGGTACGATGAGTTCAATGGTACCCCTCCACCCCCCACATTTGTTTTTACTCAGATCTCGGTGCAGGAGTTTACAGTGCTTCTGTAGATCCCCTAGCAGGATGAATGTAGAGCTGCTAGGAACCCCTTTAGGTGACAAGCAGTCCCATAGACAGATTTTTTTTCAACTCTAAGATATATAGAATTTATGACATGATACATTTATTTTCAAAACATGCAGTCAGCTAGAGTAATATAGCAATACACCGTTGTTCACAAAAAACTGCTTTAACATGCGTACAACATTGATGAAATTGAAGATTGCGTACAATGATCTGAAATTTGCATTTCCTTTATTCCAAAGCTGGTGACAGTTGCAGAAATTTAAGTAGTTAAGTTTTCAAAAATAGCAATTAGTTGATAAAGTTAGAACTAGGTTAACCGGTTAACCATTTGACTGGTCCTGCCTTTAGGACTGAGCCTGAATGTGTCAGTCCGGTTAACTGCAATAATAGACATGAGCCATGCCAGGAGTCTTCTCTGACCACCCGCCTACAGGTGTTATCAACTGTGATCAAAGCTGAGATTGCCTGCAGTGCTGACTGCCCCGGGTGAGATTGGAGGGTGAGGTTTGACACGTTTGAATGAATGGAAGAAACCATGTGTGAGTTGCTAATTGGTGCCAGACAGTGAAGCCGTGTTTACCTACCGCACCGGCAGCGCTGGTGATGCAACAGGTCGGGTAAGTTATTGGAAAACGTGAGTGGCAGACAATTACGTGCCTGGCCCACTGGTTCGGGCATGTGAACTTGAAAGTGAAGCATTGCTATTGTTAACAAAGTCAGCTATCTCTGTGTCCACTGCGGCGTGCGGGCCGGCGGGAATGGCACGGTCAGTCGCCGTGCATCCAGGGTTTGGTGTCAGGTTACATAATGCTCCTTGGACCACATTTACACTGAGCTGTGGATACAATATAGTTGGTTTAATGTCATTAAGTGGTGCATACCAGGCGCGTTTAGGCGTAGGAGTCAAGTGCAATGCTATTAGTATACAAAATTACAAACACAGAGGCCTAGCAGTATGTTAGGTTAGTGCTGCTAGTGCTATATGGTTTATTCTCCCCACCGGTCACTGTGAATTTCCGTCTGTCTAATATTGTGGAATAAAATGATTAAATAAAAATGACATGACCGGCAGTATTAAGCCGTTCGACTGATAGCGGACAAGTGGTCATCCACGCAGTGACACAGTGCGCGTACGCCTGCCAACATCAGCAAAGTTGAGGATCTTACACTCAGCCAAGAAGATAAACCACGAAAACAGTTCACAATGGAAAATTGTGTGATGGATTAGCATATTTTTGGGTTCAGTCGACACAATGACCAATTGGTGTGCTTTAACATTTCGTCAAATGTCTGTCTTTAACGGTAAATCCCATAATTTACAAGCACGGAAATATGACGTCACAGGTAGCAAAGAATATGTAACTTTTCAGCTGTGGACTACTTGTTTCCTCCTAAACATTGCCAGAAAAATATATGAAAATGTGAACAGTTTCCACAGAGATATAAAAGAAAACGTGAGTGGGTGTTTTTTTCTGAACACCGTGTAGTTTTAAATCTGCTTTTAGGATTTAAGTGTACAGCTTTTCATGGGAAACCCACCTCAAAGCTGTCGAGCATCACCTGCCATATGGGATCACACAGTTACCTGCCACCCAACACAGGTGAACGTGCCCCGCCTCAACCCCAGCCAGACAGGCTGGCACGCGATTTTTCTAACACGGATGGATGGAAGTCATGTATTTTGCTGTACATGATTGACGAATGGAGTTGAACTTATGACTGACCGTATGTGCATTGTTTGTCATGTAGCTTTGCCACAGCCTCCAGCTGACTTCTTCAACCTGGGAGCGGTCAACACTACGTCGGAAGGACCACCGTCATCGTTGTCCGAATCACACAAGTCTCAAGCTGCCAGCGGACAACCAGCACCGCCAGGCACAGTGTCGTCTCCTGCCACGGGTCCTGGCTACGGCATGCCACCGATGCCAATGTTCCGTCCTCCTATAGGCATGATGCCTCCACCTCACCTGGCCCTCGGACCAGGCGGACCCCGTAGGCCACCTCCCCCACCACCACGCATGCACGGACCAATGCCTGGAAGACCATTTCCTCCTGGTGTGTATTTATTACCTGTTTTCCAGTTGGTTTTTTTGCTCATGTTCTACCATTGTGTATCATGTATTCATGTATTAGTATTATATTGTTATTCGTCAGAATGGTAATTATGCGACTATTTTGCTAATTATTGCTGACTGCAAAACTCGGTGCCGATCATTAGTGATGCATATACTTGTCAGATAGGCTATATTGGACAATTTTTTACTGTTGACATTTGCAGAGCCCAACGTGAGATTTCCTTATTATATTTCATATGTATGTATACCCGTCACAACTTTTGTCATGGCATTAGAAAATCGGTGATTTGGTTGAATGGTTTTCACGCGTAAGATGGTAGCAGTAATTAAGTAAGGTGCATTGTCCGTGAGGTACAATTTCATGAAAATGACAGTCGTTTGGGATAGGAGGGATTATTGTCATCCAGTGATTTCCAAGTGATTGATGATTACAGAGTGAAAAATTGTCCAGTAAACACTGTGACCACAAACTTGTTGCATAAATTTGCCACAGAATTTTGATAAAGTATGCCGTGATTTTTGTTCTCTTTTTTTTCACCATGATTTCTGCATCACGCGATTTGCCGTGTGTGAATGTGTAGGGATGAGGATGCCGCCACCACCTCCAGGAATGCTGCCTGTCCGGGTGCCGATGATGAGGCCTCCAATGCGACCTCCGCCAGCAGGATACATACCACCACCTCCGTCAGTCCGACCGCCCACCCTCGGATCAATCCATTATCCGTCACAGGACCCTAGCCGCATGGGCTCCATACCGAAACCCGGCGAAGAGCCGCCAGCCACGAGCGCTGCCGACTGATTTCGTCATTTCACTAGCACGGACTTGGGTTGACACTTAGCAAATTCCCAGCATAACAGCTTCAAGGTTCCGTTTTTCCATACACATTGATGGCCGATCAAATTGATCTCCGATCAACTTTGGGACTTGATTGAAGATAATCTCAATGACCGCTTTTACATCGCCAATTAGCGACTAATCGTCCATCATCAAGTTGATTGTCGCTTGCTGGCCGATCAAGTCAGATAATTGACAATTAAACATGGCGATCTGCAGTTTAATAGCAATCTGCAGTTCATTGCTTTATTCACACCAGAAACATCGCTTTGTTTCGCCAGTCAAAACGGCAGTTCCCGCGTTAGAATAAAGTTACAATCATGGCGATAAAGTGCAACTAATCGATTTATACTGTGTAGGGTTTTTTGAAGAAATAAAATGGAATATATAGATACTCCCGTACTGATACATAATAGAATGTTTTTGATAGCTGCTATGACAATGTTTACTGGCTATGGCATCCACGCGTTAATTTAACACAACACTGCAAACTGAGGTCACTGTCAGCCAATCAGATTGGCATAAAGTGGGCTCAGATCAACAAATCATCGATCACATAATTGGAGATCAAGAATGTATGGGAAAACGAAAAACAGTTGCTCGACGATCAATTCTGAACATGAAGTTGATCGAAGATAAGTAAATCGTAGATCAAATTTGATATGATTGGTGATGGAAAAACCGGACCTAAGTCTGGTACATCCGGGATGCAATGTCAGTGAATTTGATAGATGTAAGAAAAAAGTCCAGGAATTAACCAGAAGTTAGGGAATGAACTCCAGCAGTGTCGTGGCAGGCCTGACAATTTCGACAAAATTTTAACGTATCTGATCATTTTCTTTCACGAAGTATAAAACTTGGGGGCAAAATAGCCCTATCTCTAATGAATTGAGGTGTAAAATTCCAACTTCCTGGATCCCCAACTTTTGTAACCTGTGATGCCAGTGGGGAACTGTCGGGCGTCAGTCCAAAGTAGAATACCCTGATTTAAGCATTATGACGTACGTACCTCAGCAGACTCAGAGTGATGTTTCTTAGTTGTTTTTCATGTTTTTTGCATGAACGATTTGGGTTGGGGTTAGGGTCAGGCTTGGGGTTAGGGTTAGGTAGATGTGGTTTATTTGGATAACCGTTATTGAAAATGGCTGCTCTGTGGCATTTAGCATTATTTTACAACTTTTTAAATAAAGTACTGAAGGTTTATGAAGTCGATAAATTTTTAAATAACTGACAGTTCACCACTAAGACACCAAAACTGAATGTAAAGATTCATTATAAGTCTGCTGAGGTATGTCATATTGCTTAAATCAGGGTATCCTACTTTGGATTGGAACCGAACTGTCGATCAGAGAATCTTCTTGTGAGAGAATCGATATTTGCTAACTTTATGTTAGCAGTGGTGTATCAGCACATTCTAGACTACGTGCAACACTGAATTGTGCTGTTATGCACGAGTGGTAAGCACAACGGCACAATATGGAAAATGGTGTCAAGGAGATGTAATTTGCTCTGGATAGTGTTATAAATTATATGATGACACTGTTCAAAACACTGTTTGTCCGACTGGATGGCCTTGCGATAGTGTTTGTTAATTTCACATTTAGGGCAACACTAGTTTTAATATTTGTCAGCATGCTGTTAGCGTGATATTTTAGACTGTACAGTGAGTGGCCATAAGTGAGTAACCAAGATGGCGCCACTGCGTAATTACCAGCAAGTGGCTGACAAGATTAAATGCATGTTTGTGAGAAAAATACTAAAGAAAATTATCTGTAAAGATCAGTAATTGGTTGAATAATTTTTGGCTGTAATGAACAATTGCAGTTTTTCAACAAGGAGGCATATAAGCTGTGAATATAAGCAAAAGGCAATGGCACTGACCCAAGAGTCGCCGAATTTGGCCGCCGCCGCCGAATTTTGAGCCTTAGCTGAATATCAGCCGGAAAAAAATTCGGCTCAGCCGAATTGCAGGCGTCACATCAGCTGCCAAAAAATTATTCGGTTTTGTGGTTACATTTCTGTGCGCATTTAGCAAAACTGCACAAAAATACGTGGAAACGTTTATATGACGTACATACTTAGTGAATTAGTCAATTGGCCTCTCATTAGTTTATATTTTGACAGATGACACAACGCTAGGAATTAAAAATCACATTCCGCAGAGTATGTATTTCTAGCTGTGTGAGCCAACACCAAACCCATCACGACTTTGAACTTTTTGAAGAACACACTTAAGCACCTAGTTGAATTATGAAATTTTCGTACCATACTTTTAAGAGTTTACTGGCAGTATGCAGCAGCTTGATGATGAAGATCTGCTCAGCCTGGTTGCTCTTCTAGAGTCCAATCACAATGCACAATCTTAATCCCGCCCTAAATCTGCCACTGTTAAAAAGACTAAAACTGAATCAACCGTATTAACACCGAAAATTTCGTCAGCTGAAACTTGGCGGGAAAAAAATTTGGCTAGCCGGATCTCAGCCGAAAAAAATGTGTCAGCCGGAGTTTGGCCATAAAAATTGGGCTCTGGGGTCTAAATGGCACCCAAATTCCGATGACTGCTCCAATTAAATCTTCTTGCATTTCGACGTTGGTCAGTTTATTCCGGAGCCTCAATTTAATTGTCCACCATATCTTCTGTTACACTTACGTCTTATCTCTGCACAGGCCATGTAATACTAGATATCCATTTTTCCATTTTCCAGTTTTTTTGGTGAATTTAGTGGTGTGCTGGAGCTGACCTCCATGAAATATAAAAGGCTTTCACTTTTGGCCACTCACTGTATGAAATGTAAAGGACTTGCACAGTGCCAGATAGTGGTCGGCCTCAGTTCTGTATGGCCAGAACTGTATTTACATGTCTTGAAACAGAATGAAATAGCTGATTTTAGGCTTGCATCAAAGCAGCCAAAGAAGCCCTACATGTTTGTCTGCCATCTCTTACACAATGTACACAACTAGCAATGATTACATTACAAATTGTCATCACTGACTTTCAGCATCGATACTTGATCGGAAGGGGTGATGTTCTGAAATTATCTTATAGACCAGGCAAATAATGCCTATGAATGATAACAGGGTGTTGCAGCAAACTTTAAATCAAAACCCTTTATAAAATCAGCCCCAGGACTACTGTGTTCATAGTAATAAATGCACCAAAAATTTACTAACTTGAATGAAATGACATGCTTTTTTGCACAGCACAGCAACATAATTCACCCAATGTTCAAAGTAGAGCAAATTGATTATGACAATAAAACGTTAACGTGCAAAAATTAACACAGGCGCAATCAAATTACCAACTCAACAAAGCCGACTGATCGTCGCCGCATCCAGCAAAACACATTTGTTTAATGCCAAGCGAAAAACAAATCATAGAGGCATGAATAACATAAACACTCAATTCTGCCTTCTGCCTGGCAGATGCTAAGTAGTTTCAACACTTGCAGCTTTGGAAATGAAAATATTCAAGTTACGATTGATCAAGTTACGACTGATCACGTAATTCATAACGAAACTACTGAGGGCTGGTGTGCGTAACTGAATAGCAAGCTGTGGAATATGACTTGGGCAATGTATAATGTATAGGGCTGTGGTGATGTGCAAAAAGGCATATTTTACAGTAGTGACAACGGGACTCAACACTCGGGGACAACGTCTGTGATTGGCCAATAAATCTCAAACGCAAATACGCTGCTGACTGGCGTAAACGAAACCGTCCCAACAATCAGAAAAGCATGGAAAATGTACATTAAGTAGGATGATTGGGCGCAGGTGTGCTTGGCAACGTAAACAGTGCACAAAGCAATCGGACTGAAAACATGCAAGCACTGCAATGCCGTCATGTAGGCCTAAAATTATGGCACACAGTCAACTACTGTGTCAAATTCCATGCACAAGTTGCAAAATCCAACACTGTACAGTAACGGGCAGAGCATCAGCACAGTAGACAATGAATATCTTCTTAACTGATCTACATTTCCAGAGTAGCTCCGAGTAAAATTTGGGAAGTGCTGTATCCTTCCATCACATAATTAACAGCGAAAATTGCCAAAAGGAGGGACTGATTGGAGATCCATTTGCACTCTGGGTCAAAAATGGAATGAATTGTTGGGAGGGGATACCACAGGTGTTCAGTTAAAGCAGTTTCATCACTAATCTGCAAAAAATCTAATAATCCTCAATTTTCTAGACATTTACTGTAACTAAAACAGCAACAATGGCCGGCATCAGCGCCGTTCAAAAACAGAACTGTTAACTTTCAGAAAATTAGATTATCAACGTAGATTATACACCAGGCAAACGTGCAGAACATGAAAATATTGGGAAAAAATTTTTCACACCACCATGGCCAACTAATCTGCAATCACTAATGCATTGCTGGAATATAATCTGCGAAAATGGTTTAAGTGAAATTACTCATTGCTAACTTTTGTGCTACATTTAGGGGTGCAGAAAAAGACAATTAACATATATCTGCAACTAGAGCTGTGTGCAATTATACAGAGCATGCGTGTAGCTGAGATCGATCGCTCCAAATACAGCCAAGTGAATATCTGCTACAAAAACAAATTGGTGCAGCGCAAACAGTTACAACGATCACAAAGTCTTCACTGATGTGTCGGCCAGTGCTGTTGTCGCAGGGTTGGGGCAACTGTCATCTCCCTCCCCGACGCGAGCCTATAATGGGAATCTAGCAGCTTTTCGCAAAGGGTGTAGAGTTTCCGCCTCAACATTCTACCACTTTCTAATATGTAACAATGTCATCTCATGACTACACTGATAACGAACAATGCACAAGACTTTGGGCCTAATTTACTAAAGAAGATATGCCTACACCAGCAACTGTCATGTGAAGGTTTTTCATAACTTTCTAACTGGTTTTTTTAAACTTTATAAAAATCACACTTTTGTCTAATAATCTTTCTAAATCCGATTCTTCCCGCGTTTTTCAGTAATTTCGACCCATGAAGTCTGTAAATTAGGCCCTACGACAACTGCGATATAAGACAGCTGGACATTACAACCTACACCTTGGATCACGGTACTTGACAACATTCACAGACGTAATGACTTAGGTGCATTTCTCAAAATAGGCAACTCCAGTTAAATAAGTTAATCAGCAGTGGCGGTTCTGGCCTGAAGCTGGGGGTGCTACTCAGCGTCTCCAGTTTAACGTGCACAATACACTAGCCAATGTGAAGTTTTACTGGTGATACCAGTGTGGCTCGGTAGTCTAACGGTAACGTGTCAGACTTGTAATCCTGAGGTAACTCAGAGGCGCAGGTTCGATTCCGCACCAGGACACTGCCGGGCAAGTTACTCACACATATGTGCCTCTGTCACCAAGCAGTATAATTTGGTACCGGCTTCACCGCTGGGATGTAAACAGGCACACCGCGTGATATGCTGGCCCCATATCCGTGGTCTCGCAGTGTAAAAACTGGTGTCTGGCTGAGGGCCTTAGGAAACGGAGATCAGCGCCGCCCTATGGGCCATAAGGCTCAGGAAGGACTTTACGTTTTTTTACCAGTGTAATTAAAGGCCATCCTGCTCAGCAGGGTTCAGGGTGGAGCACAGCACCCCCAGATTTTCGGGTCTACAACTGCCACTGTTGATCCTTCATGTCGCGTAACTATCAGCATAAAATTGCTGAAAGGAAGAACAACATTGGAGACCAAATAACTCAGATAAGTTGGTCACATACACTCACAATCTTCCAACTTTACATACGGTTCATTCGTAAATGGTGATGGAATATTTCGGTTATTATAAACGGTAACAAAAGTGTGTTCTCCTAACTGCCGCAAAAAGATAAACTTCAGGAGAAATTTTCAACTCTTTCTACATGTGCCACATCCGGTCAAGAGTGAAATCATTTTTACTGCAGATCTACAAAAACAGCGTTTACAGTAACGTTGCAGGCAATCAAACAAGCCTCGGCTGCTGTCAACGAAAAATGCAACTTAAACAAAAGCATCTGACTTCTGGCTAATGACATCTTGCACCGTCAAGCACTGACAACAGACATACAACGCCAACTAACAACACTTACAGCACAGCACCAGCTTCGCACAACAGACAGAACGTTAATTTACATTCCATCATAGGTAGGGATGGGTCGAGGTGAGAATTTTGATATCGAATAAATACTGCAATATTAATACAATAATTAGCGGTGGTTGTTCTGAGGTTCGGCTTTCATAGACTTGTGGCAAATATTGCACAGCATAGGTGTTGTTATTACTACGAAATAGCTGCTCTGCTAGACTTCCGTTTCATCCACAATTTGACTTTTATATCACTGTATCAGTGGCGATCTGACAAGAGAGGGCAGAGGGGGTACCACACCCAAATTTCAGCCTGTCTGGCCTATTTGGCGATATAACATGATATATCGATACCAAAACGATTTGTTAATATTTCCACATAATTGACCCATCCCTACTGAACGTAAGAGCAATGGTACTTTGTGAATCGTCAGTGACATGACTGGTGGGCGGAACACAAGCTGATGAAGCAGCAACAGCAGCTGACTTGGCAGCAAGCAGAAGCTTCCAATCACAAAGCATCATCAACATCATCCTCATCATTTAGCTGAGCTGATCAGGTGGACCGGGGACTGACTGGTGGTGATCTGGTGACACAAAGGGGACCGACTGATGATGTGTTGTTGATGCACCGGGGACTGACTGATGATGAGCAGGTGAGGGTGGAATGCCATGGGGACGTGCAAAGTTCTCACTAGTTCTCTGCAGCAAATAACATCAACGCCATGACTGTAATTTCTACTGCCCATACATACGGAGACATACCACACCACGACTGGAATCACCCCGCTGGTAGACCACGGACTACATGGATGAGTCAGATTGTACGAGACACCAGACTCACTGCTGCCAACGCATGGGCTCTTGCCGACGACCGGTCAACATGGAGGGCGCTACGACCCACAGCCGGTTACGCGCAGCAGTGAGTGAGTGAGTGATCAATCCATGCATGGCTTGCTTGATAGCATAATGTTTAGCGTACCAAACTTGTGATCGTGAGATTACGGTTTGAACTCCCAGCCATTCCACTATTAGCTAACAACCCTGGGCAAGTTGTTCACACACACATGTGCCTGCCATGTGGCAGTATATAAACGTGTTTTGACTGACTGTCACCAAGCAGTAAAATTTCATACCAGCCTAACTGCTGGGAAGATAAGGCAGTATATGGGAGAGGTGTGGCCTACCGTAGCATGAATGGCCACAGTAATAAAACCTTTGGGGATTAAGAAGGTTGCAGTGAGTTTTTCAGATGACAATTTCTTCCAACTGTATTGCATACAAAACACACGACACTGATGATGATGAAGGACGAATTAACTTTAGCGTGGCGTTGAGTCCTAAGACTACAAGGACACGTAACAATAAGCCTAAACAGTGAAGTCGAGTAATAGTAGTCAGCGCAATGAGACGTTGTTAGTCAATGAAATGTCATAATTAGGGTAGAAAAGCAGTGCTGATTTGAACCTCAGTGGGGACTGCCGAAGTGGATGATGACATCGAGTGGTGATGACTGCCGCATGCAGACGACAAAGTGGACGTTCTCAGACAAGCCGCCAGGCTACAGAATGGCGACATTCCAAACGTCATCATGCCTGAAACAGAATAATAGCCAGTTTCAAGTTATTATCAGCCCCTTACACGTAAAGTTTGTACGAGTAACTATAAACAAAAAATCGGACTCCTGCAAATTTGAACATTAGAAATTCCCCTTCTACGTGCTGTTTTTGTTGTTAAGTCAATGCATTTTTCTCAAGGCTGGTACAGATAAAAAGTATTTCATCAACTGAGATTCATTTGGTTGCCGGGCCTTCTATGTTGGGGTTCCCTTGAGTTAGAACTCATTACTGCACAACCTCCATCATTCTGATGCTGATCTGGATCATTACCAAAATCTGATCACCTCATAAACTGGCCCACGTCTAAGTTTCCCTGAAAATTTTAGCCAAATCCCCCCTGCTTAACTTTCAGTGCACTCCTATTAACAAACATCTCTGCCCAATCTAGCATTCTAGCAGTGGGAAAGAATCCAAAAGTCGAATCCTGGATTCAGATGCTGATACGGATCAATTTCAGCCAAATCTGCCTGTAACTTTCTGATTAATCCTGCTAACGAACTGATAAACGAATAAAAATTAAACGCCAGGTATCACATAAATTGCTGAAGTAACAACTGAAACTGAGAAGATTTAATCACCCCCAATTGGAGCCAAGTCCAATCTTCCTTGAAAATTTCAGTCAAATCCCGGAATCCCTCTGCTACTTTTCATGCAATCCTGCTATCAAAAATTTTGCTGTATCTTGCAACAACAAAAAAAATCCAATAATCATATCCTGGATCCAGACGCTGATTTGGATCACCACCATTATCTTAACACGTCTAAGTTGGACCGAGTTTAACCTTCCCCGACATTTCAGCCAAATCCACATGTAGCTTTTTGTGTAATCCTGACAACAAACGAACAGTCGAACAAACTACAGGTTCAGACAACTGCATTAGTGGAGATAGCAACCAATACTAAGAACTGGAGGCGTACCTGGAGAGAGTGGCCGAGTGGATGCCGGTGAGTGTGGAACGGGCCCTGGGCCGCCTGGCACATGACCTGGAACAATCCCGGGGCCATGTCCTGAAGCTGGGCCAGTGATGCCAAGTGAATGTGACATCGGCAGATCACCAAAACTTGATCTGTCATGAGCCGATCTGTCAGCAAGCTTCGACATTTCATTGAAGTGACTGCAACGAACGCACAATCACTGCTTTATCACTATGACAGTTACATATCTATGCAGTATTCAACTGCATAAATACTATAGCTGTTATTATAGTCAGCATTATCAAAATCAGCCACCCAGGTCAACTCAGCCTGGCCATCCTTTTGTGGGTAGATACAGTGAGGTCAGGTCAGGTAGTCGCGTAGTCGTTGGACCGTAGCGTCGCTCTTCCGCCGTGACCACGCCTGATAGCCAGCTTCCATTGATCAGCAGGTGGGCAGTTGTTGTCTCTTCGGAGCTGGTCTATCCACCTGCCACATGGACGACCGGGACGACGTTTCCATGTAGGGTCTGGGAGGCGTCCCTGAGACAACCTGACGCAACTGTGGAGTGCCTTGTTAGCTGGTACTTCGTAGCCGCGCCTCGCTAGGTGTCCAAAGATGGCTGAGCGACGACAACAGATGGTGGTAGATAGGGAGGGGAGACCAGTGCGAGCGATAATCTCTTCATTCCGCACGAACTGGTGCCATGATATACCTAGGATGCGACGCTAGCATTTCATGTGGAATGCATCTAGTGATTTGCTGTCTGCCACTGTGAGGGTCCAAGTTTCGGACGCGTATAGGAGCACTGACTGTACCAGGGCAAGGTAAACGCGGAGTTTAATAGGGAGAGATAGTCGTTTATGTTTCCAAATGTTGTCTAATGAGGACATTACTGCAGAGGCATAGCCGATACGTCTCTGTATATCCGGACGACACTGGCCATCAGATGACTGAGAGCTTCCCAGGTATACAA
>Ga0209367_1000184_pt1 | contig 50518 bp, 24 predicted proteins | sample WorMetLIZISLAND2_FD_187412 | JGI IMG/M metagenome (GOLD analysis project Ga0209367, IMG submission 187412) | Marine gutless worms symbiont microbial communities from Max Planck institute for Marine Microbiology, Germany - Olavius geniculatus... ... | reverse complement strand
ATTCAGATGTCACTTAAAGACCCACTACTTTCAGTCAGCCTTTTCTGCCACCTAGCGTCCATCATCCTATGCGCCCTGATTCTTTCTGAGACTTTGGCGCTTTATAAATCATTTACTTACTTACTTGCTTACTTACATTCATTAGGTTTTGACATCAACATGTGCAGAACAGATTAGCAATTTATATGGTGTGTCATTTTGTCCATATAAACAAATGCAGTAGCATTCCAAACAGAATAATATATGGGACGGTTTTTATGACCCACTCTGTACATGATTGTGATGCATGCATGCTCTTATAGCTGTGTATATAATAGTTACAGTAGCAGTTTTTTTTGCCATAGTCAACTATAATTGGCCTCATTTTCTCGGTGGAGATTTGAGATCTCTGATCGCTTCTAGTTATTAAGTACGTACGTGGTAGACAGTGCAAATGTCCAACATGTGAGAATAGTAAGTGCTCGTGATATTTGCTAGTATATCATTTGGTCATTGTGATGTATTAGTCAGCGTTTTGTCTCGTGTTTATTTTGATTTCGTAACATACATATTGTAACACACAGTATACGTTGATGCTGCGTTGCATAATGCAACAGTGCATGGTCATTATATGTACCTGGACACATATACAGTACCCAAAAACACCCAGTGGCTTTTATTCAGTACAGGTAAAACGCCAACCCAAACTCAATCCAATTTTGGTTTTTGTTCCACTGATAGAAATATTGTAATGCAGTTACGTTTCTAAGACTGGCATACATATGAATTTGCAAATTATTTGACATTTATTCAATTGTGGACAGTATCTAGTGAGTGAAAATGTACGAAAACGCCAAAACCCAACAAATAGGGCCTTATAAAAAAGGTTTAACCAAAAAATAATAGAATCCACTGGCTTGGGCTTTTTTGAAAAGAACGTTTCAAGCCCTGACGTGGACTTGTGTATTTCAGTAAAGTTCGCAGTGTATTATTTCGTATTTTTCATTGTGTCTTTCTCTATTCTGGGTGCTGTGTTTATTTGTGTGATCATTTCATGTTAATCAAGTTCAGTTGTATTCGGCGTACACCAGGGCTGGAAAACTGGTTTTTTTGGGGGGAAACTTGTTTGAAAAACCTACATTTCTACTTTAGGTTTTTTAAAAAATTTAATACTCGAAGGCTTTTTTAGGTTTTTTATTTGTTGTGCACTTTATGATATAAATCAAATTTAATTTCATATTTTGATCATGGTTTGCGAATTCTGCATCACGTCTTGTCATCTTTTCACACAAAAGAAACTCGCTAACAATGATAATTGTTAATAACAATTTGTTAATCATAAAACATCTAGCACTTACTTAGTTTGTCACTAGCATTTTGTGTCTCACCTCAAAAACGAAGAACTTTTTTGAAACAAACTTAGTTTCTTCCAGCCCTAGAGTACACTATGTCTGTGATGCTGTGATAATATTGTGCTCGATACTTTTGACAGTATGGTGGTAACATTGTGTTATTTTTTTCTACTATTTTGTTCATTTTAATCCTTTTGCATTTTAACTGCTGATGCACATATGCGGTACTTCCAGTGCAAGTTCATAAATCTTGCTTGGATTCCCACATGTTTTGCATTTGTTTTAAAAACCATAATATACACAAAATACAGTAAAATCTTTACAAATACGGTGAAAAAATTTGTAATATATCTCCTCGGTGCATGAGGATATACGCAGCACATATTGTTAACAACGGGTTAAAATTGTACGCATGCGAAAGAAACACTGCAGCGTGATTACATGAAACGTCAGCAGCAGTATTAGACTACAGAATCAAATAGTACCTCGATTTCTCATATCTCATGGACTATTCATACTATTAATTTATAATGCACCCATGGTGTGTTAATAGCAGTCATAACCCACAAAAAAATTGCGTTTCTGTTATCTGCAGTTGCAGCACTAATGCATCTCTCATACTTTTTCAGTTAGCAAGCTAATAAATCTATTATGGTTACATTAACTTACATGGTCCAACTTTAAAGTCAAACTACCCCTAGAACTTCATAATTTGTATAATAAAATTAAATTACTGAATTCTAGGCTCTGCAGCCGCAATGAGCCTTGGGAGATCTCCACTAACCAGCTGCTGCATGCTGCCGTTAAGCTCTAAAATACACGGCAAGAGTGGTACGAATAGTGCACGGTAAGAAAAGTCCCATAATTCAAGCAAAAGAATAGTAAATGTCGCATGATAATGATAACACAGAAAACGTCAGTAACTCTGTAAACACACGAGTACAGAGTGTTACAACATGTCCAGGTTAACAGCTCATCAGTGTCATGAACGATGCAACAAACGATCTGAGATTTTGACACGCAATATAATGAGATGAAAATCGAATACGGTATAAATGCCTACACGAAGAACTGAAATATCAGTTCAGTTACTCAGTTGCATTGCACAGACTGTAAAAATTCAATGTAAATGTACTGGCAGTTTAGTTCAGTTCAGTTCAGTTTATTTCTGCTGCTCTGTAAGCCTACATCGGCATTAAAAAAACTCCAAAATTTAGCGATCATAACTTGAAGGCGGATTATCGGATTTTAATAATTTTTAGTACAACTATTCCTGATACAACTTGTCATCAAATGACCATTCATGTTCCCGCCTCACCAAACGTCTGTTTCTGCACTACCTGGGGAAAACAAAGCAAACAAAATATTACATTTTTATTTAATGCAATGTCTTTGATTCAAATAATGCAAATTTGGAACATTTTGTCCAAATTTCTAGCACTTTGGTTGACAGTTTATCCAATTGTCCAGTTGTGCAACTGCTGACGGTAAATATTCGGAATATTGGCCATTTGTGTAAGCACAGACAGGGAAATGCATTCTCTATGCGTTGATAGCAGTGTTGATAATGTTCTGCTTCAGACTTCAACCAATCGCTTCTTGAGTTCATTGATATTCCTAAACAGCGTCCCATAAACTCGCTGCTGCATAACAGTTTAAATACACTGTGATCGGGGCTGTTAAGGGCTACATATCTGCAATGATTAAATTTACTGCCGTTTTTCTCTTTTTTAACTAATGTTGCATTTGTTCCGTTTCTCCAGGTAATGCAGCAACAGATGTTGGTTAACTAGGAATTTGAATGACCATTTTATGGCCAGTTATGTTGGAAATGTTTATGCCAAACACTATTGAAATCTCGTTATCTTTCTCCAAGTTACTATCAGTAAAGTCATGGACGGTTTTGTCGTTTTTCGTTCATTTTAACGCCGATTTTATGTTTTGATTTCCCCAGGTAGTGCAGAAACATGTTGGCTGAGGTGGAAACTTGAATAATCGTTTGATGACAAGTTGTATTATTAATAGTTGTACCGAAAAATTATTAAAATCCGATAATCCGCCTTCAAGTTATGATTGATAAATTTTGGTGTTTTTTATGCCTCGCAGTGTAGATGACCGCAGACAGTTTAATCGAAGACTGGCAATACCTATTATCTTGGCACAGTACGTTCGACCAGCAAAATATACACTTGTCAAACGTATAACGAAGGGTTAAACCAGGGTTGAGAGACGTGGGCAGATACCCAGAAAACCCAGTGGGTTTTGTTTGGTAAAGCCATACAAAAAAACCACCAAAAACCCACCCAAAAACTCATTTGAAGTTAATCCAGTTCTGACTTACTGTTCCACTAATGGTGAAATATTTCATTATGTTACTTTTCTGAAACATTTAAAGCTATAAATTTGCAAAATTTTGGATATTCTGTGAACCGAGTAAAACACAGAACACATGGAACAAACTTTTCAGCTAAGGTTTAAAAACCAAAAATTCCCCGAAACAGTGAAAGGTTATTAGGCCTTTTAAAAACCTACGTTTCTGTCAACCCTGGATTAAACTGTGAAATATGACGTGTTTTACCATACAATTAAACTTCTTAAGTCTTTATAAACAACAACTCACAGAAAACAGATGCTGTGAAATATTCGTTTTTGCTCAACATGTAACAAAAAAAACATTACCTGTTGGTTAGCTCCACCGTGAACTACAAGCGTATACCCAGCTAGACTGGAGTACCCGTGGGAAAGGAGATAAAAAAAGAGATAAAATATAAAATACTATAAACTCCTAGATTCCTGGATAAAAGCCAAGTTAATTACTTTTGTCGTCCTCGGAGAGCATCCAGCCAAAAATGCTCCTATGCTCCGAAAAATCCATTACAAGCTAACATACGAGGGGCGTTCAAAAGGTTTTGCAAGTCGATATGTTGAACTGAAAAACTTTTCAATATCTATACACCAATAAAAAGCACATTTCTCTGGAACTAATGTGAGCTTAAAGCGGATATGACGTCATTGTAACTTATGACGTCATAAGGCATTTTATATCGGTCCCTCCAGCCAGGCTTTTACCACAGACTTGAGTCATTCATTGTTTGGATAGCAGACACTATGGAGTCACTGTAAGTCAAGTCTCTGCTGTATGTAGGGCGGTCTTATTGTACGAAGCCAGAGCCGCGAACAGCTTGCTGGGTAATTTTAACTTTGGGATTGGGCTGCCGGATTTAGAAAGATCTTTGGGGCTTACTCCCAGGTCCCCACACATCAAGGCTCCCCAAGGCGTATGTTGTAAAAATTGTCTAACCTTTCACAAAGACGACAGATATCACTAACTGTTAACTTTTCAATAAAATTTTACTGACAACGTCAAATCATGACGTGACATCGTAATTAACAGAAGCATTCTTATTAATAGCCAGTGAAGATTTCCGCTACTGTGTATTCATATTGCAAATAAGAAATTCGTAAACGCATTTGTCAGGGCTTCGACAAAATCACATATCCTGGGGTTTCACGTTTGTAAATCCGGCTGCAGACTGGAGAATTGTCGTGTGTATGTATTTGTGCTGTTTGCACTGGCCCTCCAAATTGTAACGCTTTATGATGTCATAAATTTCAATGACATCATATTCGCTTTAAGCTCATACGAGTATGGGAGAAATGTAACTTTTACTGGTGTATAAATTTTTAAAAACTTTGTTAGTCTAATATTCGGGGGCCTATCAAGTTGTAAACTTTGCCTAATTTTCCTCATACGTATAGTTTTTTCACGGCTGGCACAGATTTTGGCTATTGAATATTTATAATCGCAAATGAGAAATTCACAGACATACTTGTTAGGGCTCTCATCAAATCACATGTTCCAGGGGCTCGTGTTGGAAAATACGACGGCAGACTGAAGAAATGTCATGCAGCAGCAAGCCCAATTTTACACTGATTGCACTAGCACTCCAAATCGTTCCTATTTAACGCTCTATGACGTCATACATTACAATGACGTCATATCCGCTTTAGGCTCATACGTGTTTAGGAGAAACATGCGTTTTATTGGTGCATAAAATTTGAAAAGTTTTTCAGTCAAAAATATCGACTTGCAAAACTTTTTGAACGCCCGTCATAAGTACTCCAAGTCTTCAAACAGATGATAAAAAGTAATCAACATGGCAGAAAATTGAGTGTAAGGATTCTGACACAATAAATATCCAAAACAGGCAAGCAGAAAAACAAACTGACAACGTAAAAGTTAACAATGAACAAGCAAAAACCTACAAAAAATTAAAAAGTAATTGTTACAGTTTATCCCAATATTTCACTAGTTAAAATTATTTCAGCATTCTTTGCAGTGTATTTTGCAGAAATAGCAATGCAACTTGAATGCATATTAACAACTGACTCAAAAAACTAATCATTTGACAAACTCTACACTACCAACCTGTTGAACCAAATGACTCATTTCACGACTCAATTTATTAAACTTAAGCTTACCAAAAGGTAAAAAAGTAAAGTATCCAACACGGGACCAGCCACATCTCTGGCTTTAGTTTACCTTCCCAGAAGCTGGATATCACAGCCATGTTGTCAGAATCAAACTATACTGCTTGCAGAGAGAGGCAGCGAACAAGCCAGGTACTGAACCCAAAACCTCACAATCACGAGTACAATGCCTTAACCACCAAGTGAGTGAGTGAGCAGAGTTTAACGTCCCACCCGACACAGTATGGGTCATTTTGGGGATGACCTTTTCAGGCAGAATGCACACAAACACAATAATAATGGAACGGTAAGTTTAAACTTTACAATAAACAGAAAGTTAAACTTTTACAGAAACACAAAAATGAGCTTAACCTAACATTTTAAGAACCACCAAGCTGCACATTAACTTAGTACAACATTAACTACAAATTACACACTTAAAATGAGTACATACTTGGGACAGATTACGATTCTTTCAACTATAAAATAGCCGTCACCTTAATGACTGGACGGATGATTGTAAACATGAAGGCACTAGGCACTAAACACGTGTACGAAAGTCGTTTGATAAATAAGTTGCAAAACGGCGCCATTCCACTAATTCTTAAAACATGAAAAATCCAAGGTATACATTTTGTAAGGGATTATTTAATTTTGAACAGACACGGAAATTTTTCTGGTGATAACATCATTATTGTGACGTTATTACAGAACAACTTCAATGGCAATGTTGCCATAATTAATGCTTATGGTATAAACAATGCCAGTGACGTCACAGCTGGTACTAGAAATTAAATTGGCTACAAAATACATATTTCACATTTTTTATATTGCGAAAAGTAAAAAAATGATGCAGTTTTGTAATATACTTATCAAAGAACCCTCGTAGCTGTGTGCTTACTACGTGGGTGAGTGACTGTCTCACCACTCACAAAACTCAGCCTTCCATCCCTAGCGAATAGGTAAACTGAGTACCCCGGCCTACCTAGCTGGCAGATTAAGGCGGGGCATGATCACCTGGCAGAAACACTGTGTGATCCCATATGGCAGGTGATGCTCCATAGAACTATACACATCCAAAACTGTCCAAAATCAACTCAAATGACAAATACAGAAACTACACAGTCAAAGCAATGCAATGCAATGGTATGTACACTGCGTACAAACTACACGTTATTCCACAGTTTAAAACAACAACAATAAGGTTCTACAGGGTGGGCTAATAAAAAACGTGCCACAAAAGTCCATATTTTCGCCAGTTATTAACTGATTTTCAAAATTTTTTCACTGGTACACTCTGCGAACAATTTGCAATAATGTAATTCTTATATATCCCACCGCACCATAAATGCATCACTACACTATCTTGTAAAATGTGACTGAAATATGCATGTATTACGATAATAACAAAAAACATTTTGGTAAATAAAAAAACACTTTAGATCAACATTGCGGCGAATGGTCTGATGACACTAGACTGTGTGGGTCTACACAGTTTAGTGTCATACGAATCATTCACTCCAACGATGGTCTGAAGTGTTTTTTTATTTACCTAAATGTCTGTTTATATTGGTAGTTTTTCTCACATTCATATTTATCAAGGTAGTGCAGAAACGCACTACCGTGGTGAGTGGTGGGATGTATAATAATCACATTATTGCCAATTGTTCATAAAGTGTACCAGTGATTAATTTCTGAAGATCGGTCAATAATTGGGGTGAAGATATAAACAGAAGTAAAAAGGCACGATTTTACGGCCAACAGTGTAGATAACCAACCAAGTAGCCACTACATCTCCCTGCTTCTGATAATGTACACAACCCATGCAAATCAATCTCTTAATGTATCCACCAAACTATCAACACCACATCGACATTTTCTCAGAAACGGCAAATACACCAACGACAGACAAATACCAGGCAAGCTGCGCACGTTATATACACTTCAACCCTTGGCACTGAAGTTCGCCTTGGCACCATAGATTTAGCACAAATCGGTTTCTAATTTCAAAAATAATGCAGTAGAAATAAACGCAGTGTAACGGCACAAGTGATTTACACAACTAACAACATTTATGTTTATTGCTCCTCAACCAGCAGCAATATGTTCGACATGTATACACTCCATAACTTATAATACCCACACAACATGTAGTAGCAGCATTAAATGATATGAAAACAATAAAACTCAGCAAAAGAGTGAAATCTGAAATATTTAAATGATAAATATCATAATAAGAAAACTCAGGGTAAAACTAACAACATTTATGAATGAAGATTTAATAACAGAAAAAATGCTCAGAAATGAAGTTCTGTTTTGGCAACTCATTTTCAAACAAACATTGGCTAAACCACATATACAAGTTACTGAGCTTCAACAACATATAAAGTAACAGCCACAAAATAAAAATGTTTGTTACAGATTTTCAACATTATTAAGGACTAAATTAGAATAAAACCCAGTACAAGACTTCACTGTGTAGATGGGGTTAGTTGAAAGCAGATTGGTCAAGAAGGACACCAAAAATATGTTGTGCAAAATTTCATTTTTGTCCGTCCATAATCAATTTCGTCACAACTTGTAATCTCCATCAAAATTGAGTTCAGCTATTTATAAAATAAAAGATATTCACTTAAAAATTTTCAGTCAAATTCTATTTAATTTGCAAATGTAGAAATACGTACTGATCTCTAAGACTGTGAAAAGAAATGCAGCACTTCTTTATAATTTATTACGGTAAACTAGTTTTATTGTAAATTTAAATGGCTTTTAATGTGAGAAGTAATTTTGCACTGTGCAATTGACACATTGCATGCATCGATTAACAACCGATACAGCCAAATCAATCCAGCAATTCATCCATTAGGGGTGCACTGGAACACATTTAAATATGGTGAGATATCCGGCGGTATTTAATAACAATGACACTGTTACATTTAAGTGGACCCTGAAAGGTTATCTTTTCTGTAAAATGTATGACTTGGAGTATCCCAGTAATTTTATGTAGGTGTAGTCATTTTATTATATTTTACTGTAACCATATTTTATTGTTAAACCGGCCAGCTCTGCTGTAAGTCGTCACTACTATTAGCACTATTATCTTGTGGATCCGGCTTGGATCCGAATCCAGCCGGATCTGAATATTCTGGATCCAATGCACCCCCGCCACTGATCCATCCATCCATTCATCAATAAATCAATAAACCAGTTAATCAATAGACCCATCATTCACTGCCAGCCGCCGGTGAGTTTGTGAAACAATTCCTGGTTGAGCGACTGATTGCGATCGCCCGACCTCATCGACAAGAAGATATATCCACCGATGCATTCATGGACGACCTTGCAGTCAGCCGTCAGGCAGTGAAATACTATCTTCTCATCTCCCTCCAGTGATATCTGACAAAAAAATGATGACAATAATTTTATTTCATTTTAACAATAATTTTACTGAAGTGCGTGATACACACACATTATACCTATTGTACACTGTGTCTAAAGAAACGTTCTCGTCATTACCAATTATTGTCCCTTGAAGAATAAGTCCAAATTTGTACGCACGCTTAAAAAACAAGAAGGATAATATTTTGCATAGACTAGACAGCTAAACTAGGTAACTGCATTAAGCTAACACACAACTTAATTCAGCTGGTTGACCGGCTCTATTATCAACCAGTGCCTTTAAACTCCAGCACCTTTAACCACTGTTTCTTCCCTAACAGTGGTCATAACCATCACCAATACTCATTTTGCCAACGCACAATGGGATGGCCAGGCTGTGTTAGCCTGGGTGGCTTAGTTCAATAACAAGCCAGTACACCAGCAAACAATCGCCCATCCCAGTACTAACCCGGCTCAACATCAAGTAACTTCATTGATGATACTAATGATGTTGATGATGATGATGATGTACGAATAGACTTAAATGTGGCATAAAGTCAACAGACTGCCAGGACATGTAACGACGTTACCATAAGACTAAGGCTGCATTCACACAGACACAAGTACGAGTAGGAGTACAAGTCCGGGTTTCGGTTTACAGCTCGTAGAAGCTTCACTCGTACGAGTGGAGCATTCACAGTCACTTGTACAAGCACATAACTAAATGCGTGTCGGCCATATTGAATTAAATCGAATTGAGGAAATGCTTCACGAACAAACAACAATATTTCATCACATTGCTAATAATTTCACCAACCGCGCACCTCTAACAATGAATAATTTTACAGTGACGTCGGTTCTGACATCAAATATGTGCCATAGCTTTTGTACATTAAATTATTGTTATTTAGGAGTAGTTTACTTCGCACGGGTTAGATAAAAACATGACCTGCACGGAAACTACTCGTACAAGTGAAATTCACAGGTAACACGTACTCGTATGTATGTAAACGGCCGCCGTTGAAATACCCGCAAACTCGTGTTTGCCGGAACTCGTATACGAGGTACCTGCACAGTGCCAGACTTGTACTCGTGTTTATGTGAATGCAACCTCAGAGAGGCACGCTGAGGCAGACCATTAGTTCTACCTGCACATGTTTGTTTTCCCAGTTGACGCTCCAAGTCTTCACATTCTCATAGCGCCAGGTCTGCAGCACATCACCCGAGGCAAGGTCCATCCTTACGATGCGGTTGAACGCCACGCCAAGCAGGTCCTGACACATAAAGGGTTGAATAGTCAGTCGGCAATCATCATAAGGGTTAAATCAGGCATTTATAGCTCTTAATGTCTGCATTACATCGTCCAAGTGCAAGTCCATACTCACACTGAGACTGAATGCTATACCCAACAGGTCCTGACAGAGCGTTAGTCGACAATCAACCAATTAATCAATCACATTTATTTCAGGTAAGTAAACAGGCCCATATGATACATAGACAACAGGACAGAAACCAAACAAAACAAGACAGTACAAATAAAAACACAGACACAGTAACGAAAAACTGTAAATTACTGTAGTTGGATTTGGCGAAAAATGGACAAACCACTAAGCAACACTGTTTGGAAAGATGGTAATCGCAGTTCACATAACAAAGCAGTGACATTTTTATGTTTTCTACGTCCAAAATAAATTTTCATGCATTTGTCAACGTGACTGCAAACAACTACATGGTTCTTGTCCATTTGTCAAAATAAAAGTCAAAGACATTTCAAGAATTTTCAAAGACTGTATGAAGGATATATAAGGAGAACTGAATTAAATCAAACCAGCACTTATACGAAAAAATTAGTAAGTAACAGAAATGATGTCAAAATCTATTCACCACTCAGACTCAAGCAACACTGATTCTGAAAATCACTTGTTCGGTCATGGTGTTTTAGAAAATCAAATTCAAGCACCAAATTCAAGCACCTTCAAGGACCTTCAGACACAGATTCAATGACTTTCATAAACCATGTCTGTTTTCAAGGACTTTCCAGGCCTTGAAAATCTGGGAGAAAAAATTCAAGAACTTTCAAGGTCCGCAAGAGCCATGCAACAAAATGTTTGAGCAGAGTACTGGACCTTGCCACAGTGCTAGGCCGTACAGGTTAATACAACATGATATGAACAAAAGAACCTTGACTGCAGTTGAGCACTTAATGATAACTCACTGCGAAGCTACTGAATGTCAGCTGCTGCACTGTCAGCACAGCATCACGAGATACAATGACAAACACTGACACCATAATAAACACGGTGGAAAATGACGCTACTACAGAAGCATGCTGCACACCTCTTTCTTGCTGCCTTGTAGTTTTATGATGAAGTAAGTCAGACCATATTCAGGCAAAGTCTGCCATGCTCGAATATAATTCATCTTAGCTTCCATCAACGTCATTTCTTGGACATTGGCGTGGGCCTCCAGAATCCTCTGTGAAATCTAGTCAAACACATTACGCATAACATTTTAACATACACGCACTTGTTCTGAAATCAAACTTGCTGAAGTGCTTGCTTCATGCAAATTAACTTGCAGCTTCTTCAGCAAACTGCAAATAATTTTAATCTTTAAAAATGTCTATCAGTTAACAGAAACACAATAATCATGAAGATTACAAGTTTAAAGGGTATAATTTTTCATGGAAAAGCATCTCAGAACCAGGGAACATCACCTGCCATATGGGACCACATACGTGCCACTCAACACAGCAAATATGCCCCGCCTTGAACCCGGACAGACTGGCTGGTACTTGACCTACTTACCCCAAATGGATTGAAGGCAAAGGGCAAAGTTGATCTTGGTGGCTGGTTATATACCACAATGGTTTACCTGCGAGCAGAAGTTACCAAGTCAAATGGTAACCACTTGATAGTGTCCCAACCAAAAGTCAAACCAACGACCTCCCAATCGCAAGTCTAATGCTCTAGCCATCAACAATTTGTCAGTCAACTGTTGTTGGTTATCAGCAAAGCTCACAATGAGACAGTGGTGAAAAGTGGACAACCTGTCGACTTGTCTTGAGTTTGCGGAAGAACCGCAGCGCAACGTAGTTCTCTGGCTGAAAGTTGGCGTCACGAGGGTTCAACGTAGGCGGTGAATTGGACGGATGCTGCATACTGAGAAATGCCTGGATCGACTTCACCTCACTGTCATACGAACTGTCCGCCATAGTGTGACCTTTAGACGCCAGCCGAAACGCTCCCATCCACCGAGCATACTGTTCTTCCTACAAGGACACACACCGGTACAACTAATTACCACACTGGACCGCAGACAACATCAAATGGTTAGGGTTAGAGAACTGATAGCGATGTCTGAATACCCCCATCCACCAGACATACTGTTCCTCCTAGCCACATATCTGTCCATTACTTTGACATTGGCAACTGCATCATCTTTACCACTTCCATATCATCAGCATGCACATGGCGATACATAACATACTGCCAGCCATGGCAAAAGTACCACAACCCCAACGTAAGTACAAAGTGGACAATACATGCTTCGCAACAATCAAGCAATTAACCAGTCAAAAAAAGTTGTGCACAGGTTTGCACAAAACAACCATCGCGGAGCTACAGAGCATCACCTGCCATATAGGATCAGACAGTGTTACCTGCCACCCAACACAGGTAAATATGCCCTGCCTTAAGCCCAGCCAGATAGCCCAATCCTCAAAAACAATGTGGTTTTCAATTACTGCGCAGTGCGTACATGTACATATATATATGGAGAGAGTGGCAAAACATACACTTTCCAGTCGAAGCCACAACTCAGTCATGCCATCAGCTTCAGGCACAAAGAGCTTTATGTTGAATTTCTGAGCAGACACGTTGACGTCAGACATCACTTCACAGCCTAAGCAACAGAGCAGTATTTGATACATGACTGACCGGCGGCAATCGGCTGCAGATAGCACTATGACAGTATGGGTCTATCTTTTTTCAAATTTCAGTGACGAGCTCTGAAAGACTCATAATTGGCACAGCACTGTGCGTAATGACCATTCAAGGTCATCCAAGGTCGACGATTTTTGTGCTATTTCAAAGGGCTTATGCGATTTCTGGAACCTATTTGTGGTCAATAGTAAAATCAGCCTTATCCCTCCAGTCTCCACCGTTTCTGAGATAAAATGATTGATGGGTTATAAATGCCATTTTCCCTACCCCACCTCTGTTCAACCCAAAATATGAAAATGTTCCCTTTTCACAAGATCTCTGGGTTAATTAAGTGTGTAATAATTTCAGATAGCTCAACTTCAGTGTCACACCGGACAGAGAGAGAGAGATGGACATCATACTCTAACAATAGCACCCAAGCAACAGCATGGCACGGTAAAAACTTAAAGACAAGTTAAAGACAAATTTACATTCTTGATGATCAGTAACAGTAAATTAACAACATATGACTTCATATTACTGCTCTAGCTGTTATCACAGACACTAACAAAGCTCTTAATTGACTTTTTACCCCTATTCAGCACCAAAATAGCAAATGCTGAATTTTTTCTCTCAGTAAACAGAAATAAAGAAAAACGACACATCACAGAGTTGATTTATCAATATGTCAGTTGCTAACCTTTCAAGTTATATTTCAGCAACGGTGCTTCGTCTTTTTCTTCATATGAATGGTACAACGACAGCATCGTGTCTCGGAACACAAAGAAATATCGTTTGAAGCTTTTGAAGACGAGCCTCTTCGGCCTGAGCCAAAGTTTCACAAACACAACAAACGTATTAAATTCATCATTCACTAACACATACTGACTCTTTAAAAAAGTGATGCCATTTTGTTATTCAGAACAATTCAAGCAAAGTTAGCAATTTTTAAAATGCTCGTGTTACTCAGGATGACACTGTGAAAGCAAGATAAGAAAGTTCAGACAGAATTAAACTAATAAAAATATTAACTTCTCGGACACAATTTCCACTTCAGCGAAGACTTTCAACCAACAACAAGTGCTCAATGCAACCACCTGAGCAGTCAGCAACATGTGGAAGTTTGATCGTGGTCCGCTGACACCATATAAATTCACATTTTACTTACTCACTTACGTACAACATCACAACATAACATTCTGCAGATAACAAAAATGCATAAACAGTACTAACAGTACTTTGTACGATTTTCATGTCAAGTAAGTTAATAAATAAATAAGGCGAAAAGTTCGTACTTAAAGAAGCGTATGTATCCATGTAGCTCGGGGGTGCGCGTGATGTCCCCGGTGGCTGAGACTGTTGTACCTTCCAGCGTGGCTTGTAAATCTGTCAGAGCAGCGTCTATTTCATCTTCACTCTCATTGCCTGTACCGTCCAAGTCAGGCTGGGCAACACGGCTTTGCTGCTCTATCTGAAGCTGCAATGACACAACAAGAGTTTCACAAGGTAGTGTAGCGACACAGTTAAGGTATGGTGGTGAACGTTCTAGTATAGCTTGCAGGTCTGTCAGTGCTGCATTTCTCATCTTCACTCTCATTGCCTGTGCCGTACAAGTCAGACTGAGCGACACGGCTTTGCTGCTCTATCGGCAGCCAGAACATCACAAGTGATGTGAATATTTCACAAGGTAATGTAGCGACACAGTTAACATGAGATGGGATCTCATTATCATCAAAGTCAGGCTGAGCTACACAATTCTGTTGTTCTATCAAACCCTTACGGTTCGACCAACAAAAAATTTGCCGCTTCCACGGGATGTCAAAAAGTTAAAAGACTTTCAGTCTCAGAAGGGCAAAGTTCTCTGACCCCAACTAACGACTTTGTTACTGGACCCTGCTACGGGCACTTGTTTCTACCAAGTCCAGTGAAAATCTACATCTCATCATACAGAAAAAATATTTCGTTATCAATTGATGTATGCTACCATAGCTGGAATTTTCTTCATTTGTAAAATACAGAACATAAAGCAAAGTCCTCGCTTCTATATGGGACGTTAAAAAGCTAAAAAAAACTTGAATTCGAAGGAAGTTTGCTAGGGAGCAACTTCCCCTCGTCTAGCCACCGCCCAACAATTCAAACTATAGGCCAGTTAGGCCTACATTATTTTCTGCCAAGTAAATAAAAAATAACTGACCAAAACATATTAATTTTCCTGCAGAAAATTTCAAGACTTTCTAGGTCTAAACCAATGAAATTCAAGTTCTTTCCAAAGCTTTCAAAAATGAGTGTGAAATGTGAATCGTGTAAAACTGCTGGCTAATAATGACGGCTAGTTCACATATCGTTACAGAGTGAGCATGACCAGACGGCCGCCGCTGGAGGCAATAGAGGGAGTGCCATGAGGCACAAAACACTGGGTCAAGACTTGGGAATGCCTATCAGCAGTCTGCAGCAGCACAGCAGCTACTATAGCGCCGCACCCAGTCACTAGGCCTAGCAGTCCTAGCACATACAGTCTGCTAGCAATTAGACACCAGCTGCCTCTGATAAATAAGCTCTCTGAGACTGTGAGCCCCACGCGAACGCTGCAGCAACATGCCCGCTCCCATGAAAATGCATGACTGGAAAATGAAGAACTAAAATTGTTTTAAAGACGTGGTCTACCACTAGAACTGCATTGTCAGGTACAGTGACGTAGCCAAAAATGTGAATTGGGAGAATGGGAGCTCGTATCTCTTCCCCTCCTCTCCCTCCGCTTAGAAGCAGGACCCCTAAATTCCAGCAAAGGTTCTGTCACTTCTGTGAGCTACCCAGCGCCGAAGTCGAATTTGGTGCATTGCAACTATAAAATATGCGACCTAGTGGCAACAATTTAATTATTTTTCTGTGTCCCTAATATCTATTTTTGATCAAAAAGTAAAATATGTATTTTTGTTTCTCTACCTACTGCAATGTGCTGGTGAATAAAAATTATCAAATTAAATGCATGCTAGTTATAAAGACTTAACTGCAGCATGTATTTTAACACAATGTTTGCGATACTGTACATCAACTATGACACTTTTGGCTCACATTGCGTCAGCTTAGTGTAGCCCTTATTTTCACAGAGATTTTGTGTGGCCATGGTACCGGTACGGCACTGACAGCCAGTTCCACATCTGAGCATCTTCAAAAGGACATATTTCAGCAACTGAGCATCAGATCCACTTCTGATCTGGTTCCAGGGTAGAGTATTTGGGTAAGCAGATCCAATCACGTCACTGATAACATCATGAAACCCTAAGAATAAAATGGTGACCTCAATATCTTTGAGGCCGCATATCTCTATAACCGTGCAAGATAAACGTGTGGTCATCGTTGACCACCAATAGGAAATCAAGTGCCCCAACTCGCCCACAACAGTTTTTCGTCTTCCTTTATGTCCACATTCTGGACAGCCCACGTCACCTCAGAGGACTGCCACTCGCGAGACCCAATCTGATACCATGTCATCACCGTTCAGTTCACTCTGTCCGTCATTCGCTCCAGCCAAGTGCTCCAGCTTTTAAACGAGCCTTTTTAACTTTGTTGCGAGCCAGCTCAACTACCGAGTTGTCTGTATAGTTGAAATGTGTGCTGGACTGTGTATGACATTGTGTTTAGCGTGTGTAAGTACAGTCTGGCATTTCCAACTAAGACAAATTCAAGTCTGTCTATACGTACGCTCCACTCAGTCGCCTCCAGCAGACCTCAGCTAGTTATGTGCTCACCTCAACTCAGCCTCCTACCCTCAGCAGCACCGCTGACCCAATTCTTCGCTGACGCGAACAATGACAGCTCCAAAACTCATTTTCAACCAAGGCTTTGCCCCGTAGTAAATGGAGAAGTTTACAACACTACTGCTAATCGACTCGGAATGCCCAATACGCAATCAATTCTCTTTTTCTGAGCCCCACTGACGCCTTTCAATTCGCCTGGATTCTCAGCAACAGTAACATCTTTCTTATTCTATACATCAGGGACTGGTTTTAGCAGTGCCCTTGTTTAACGCAAAGTCAATGTGAAAGGTTGAACAAACCTGAATAGCAGCAAACATCATCATCTGTTCATCGGTGCAGTTTATACGTTCAGATATCAATGACCACTTGGCCTGTTCATACACCTGGTTGATGCGGACACGGTCATACTACAAACACAAGTAACAAGAGATTTAACCTAATGCTCACAAGATGCGCGAAAGCCTATAGCATAACCATGCTTATCTGCAACCGTTTTCACGAAGGACTGGCCAACATCAGAAAAATACCGACTTTTACAGGGGTACTGCTATTTGATGCCCTCGTGCCCAGGTATCCTTGAACCTAGAAAATCGAGACTTGGACTGTCGAAATCTACACTCAATGCTGAAAATTTTATATGCAGCTTCTCCATGTCTATTTCAATTGATGTTGGCGCAATTCGCTCTTGAAATGTGTCTTGCAGCCCGAAATCGCCAAAAAATCCATAAAACGCCCTATTTTAGCGTTCAAGGTCATCCAAGGTCATTGAATTCGGCGCCAATCGAGAGCCAGTGTATGACTTCCTATTAGTGATTAATAGTAACCTAGGCCCTATCTCACACCGTTATTGAGATACAGCGACTTATTGGCTAAAAAATCGTAAATTTTTCCCACCCCCTCTCATTTAGCACCCTCGTTAAAAGTAACACCCTTCGAATTTATGGAAAAGCTTCACGGTTCCTGAAACTAAAGTCTTTCAGGCAGACGACGGTGAAGATTTGGTAATCTTAGCTTGCACTGTTTTTGACTGATCCACCCGTGTGACAGACAGATGGACAGACAAACAGAATTGCGATGGCTAAAATGCGCTGGAAACAGTAGCAGCTTTCGCGCGTAAAAACGCCAACTGGTACAAACTCAGGCAATTAGAAGCACAGCTTGTAAAAGTATAGTACAAGTACTGACAGGGCTGCCACAGTTTTAAACAGAAAAAAATTAAGAATTTTTCAAGGACTTCAAGTACTTTTGACAGATTTATTCCCACAATATTTTACCACAGAAGGGTGGATGTTTCTGGCATCATAAACAAGAAATTTGAGCTAATGCTCATGAGACGCGTGAAAGCCTACAGCAGGTTCGAGACGCGTGAAAGCCTACAGCAGGTTCACTAGTTTAGCTGAAAATTGGTGTGTTAACGCTAAGTTAATACACAAATACCAAATTCTCTATCCGGATCGCGTAACGATAGTAGCGTGGCGCCACTTTGTGAATGATATAAACTTGTGTCGCAGCCCAAAATCGCCAAAAGAATCCAAAAACCCCTATTTTGGTGTTCAAGGTCATTCAAGGTCATTGAATTTGGCGCCAATCGAGAGCCAGTGTACGATTTCCTATCAGTGATTAATAGTAACATAGGTCCTATCTCGCACCGTTACTGAGATACAGCAACTTATTGGCCAAAAATCGCAAATGATACCCACCCCCCTCTCATTTAGCGCCCTCATTCGAGGTGACCCCCTTTGAATTTATCGAAAAGCTTTATGGTTCCTGAAACTAGAGTTTTCCAGGCAGCCGAAGGTGACGATTTGGTGATCCTAGCTTGCATCATTGTTGACTGATCCATCCGTGTGACAGACGGACGGACAGACGGACGGACAGAATTGCGATGGTTAAAGACGCACTGAAAGCAGTAGCTGCTTTCGCGTGTAAAAAGACTTTCAAATCGTGGCGACGATAATTCCGACCAGCCAAAATCAAGGGACTTTCAAGACCCTCTGACATCAAAGTCTAAAACTTTCAAGATCCAATTTGGTTTTGAAGAACTTTTCAGAAACCAAAAAACATTCATACACACAACTGCGAAGATGTAAAACAACTTATGTATTGGAAACTTATGTATCAGAACTAACTATTCCATTCACATTTACTAGCTGTTACCATTCACTGCTTAGGGTATGTAGAATGACAGGTGCATACAGACTTTGGCATTAAGGTCGTAGAAAGAGAAGAATTTAAACAGCAGCAGAACAGTGTCATTCTCCGCAATGCCTTGTTCCATCAGTGACCGCGACGAGTCTAGCCAGCTGCAGCAACAACATATAGCCATCCGCCATATACATTTTACAATCAACCACATCAATGACAATACAGTCTGGATCACAACCCCAGTCAGACATAACTTCAGCTGGCTTGGTGGGGATGGTGGCATAATGGTCGTGGGTTCAGCTCCCGATCGGGTCCGGTCGCTATCAAGTGGTTACAGCAATCATCTCAGTATCTAACCAACACCAAGGTCAACTTGCCTTCCATCTCTCTGGGGTAGGTAAATCGAGTACTGGCCTGTCTGGCTGAGGTTAAAGCGAGGCGGAGGCGTGTTCACCGATGTCGAGTGGCGGATAACAGCATGTAATCTGCAGCTCTCAGATGAGTTGCTGATGAAATAAACAGTTAACAGACTGGGCAAAAGAAGCGCAGATGAACACACCCAGCATTAAGCCGTGCTTTCTCGGTGAGGTTGCGAGGTCTCTGGAGCACGGCGAGTGCTTCGTTGCTAGGGACGACTGGACTGTTGACCAGCGTCTGCTCCGAGGCGCCAACAAATGACAGACTGTGAGCTGATCCGGGTGAGAATGGACCTCCGTTGGCATTGAACGAGTAGTTGGGTGATGACAGTGTGGCGAATGGACTCACAGGACGCAGCAGAGTGCCCTGTATCAACACCCACAAACCAACAACAACAACCATCAATGGCAGAGCAGAGGGAAGGCATTTTCCCCCCCCAAAAAAATGGGGGCTGTCAGAAAATCTTCTTCTTGCAGGTAGATTTTCGTCCAAAAGTACGAAATCTGGGGCAAAAAAAAACAATTTTGAGCAACGAAAATAATGTTACATGTTGGAAATTTGATGCATCTTCAAAAAAATTGCAACTTTCTGTCTGCCTATCTTTTTACCCCAAAACGCTGCTGACAACCATCCAGCATCTATTCTTGTCAATTATTAATTAACTAATTGACAAAAATAAATGCTGGATCACATGTCACTAGAGCTAGCCGACTGAACTGAAAAGAAACACGACTGAAATATCTATTCAGTTTGTGGTGATTTAGACCTTTGCGAATTCTAAGTTGTGGTCCGAAATTTAATCATGTAATTTGCAACCTGCACAAAGGTACTATACGGTTAGCGCACAGAAACATTAGTTTCTCAACAGATCTTGGCTGCTGAAGTGTTTTTGTGAAACTGTTACTTAAACTGAATCAAAACTATCTTGAATTTGATTCATCTTGTGGAAAAACAATTTGAATTAATTCGCCCAGCTCTACAGCTTTATACAGGTCATATACAGTGAACAGTCAGCACCTGCCAGTCTACGTTGATAAGCCCCTGAAGACTAAGTAAACAAACATGCTGTTAGCGTCAGACACTGGACTTGCCATAACAAGTCTGTTGGAAATGTGCTGCATGCATAATGTTATGTTTTTATCAGTTGACATTTCTGCTACTGGCACTAACCATCAGCTGAACACAGTCCAGCCACTCAAGACGACGTGCCTTGGTTACTACTGACACACCCAGCAATATAGCCCGACAATAACCCACATTCCTTAATAAAAAAAACTGGCATTCCATGACAATCACTACCGGGTAAGTGAATATAGTGTTATGGGGTTTGTGGACCCTTCTGTAAGTCCAGTAGCACCCCTTTTGAGAGATGAGTAAGCTTGGTCGATCAGGGTGACGTGATGCCATGTGAGCAAAATCCAGCTGTCGAGACGTGACCCAGTTTACAATCTGCGTTCAAGTGCGTTGCTGCTGATCAGTCACGTCGCAGACAATACACAATCTGCTCGTGACGTAATAACATCATAACTATTATGACGTCACGCCGGCGCCGCTGCATACTGAGCCTGTGCAGGTGTGCATCAACGCACCTACGACGCCGACGTGAGTCGCGTGGGCGGGGCGTCAGCAGTGAAAACTGAGTATTACCTGCGGGGTGAGCGTAGAGGTGCGGTACGGACTACCAGTAGCGGGTGACTGCAGGGTGGCGCTGTCGTAGCTAGTATTGGCAGGTGCGTGTCCGTTGGCTGGCGGAGGTGACGTCACAATGCCGGGGATCTGTGTCCGACGTACGGCAGACACGCCGGCATTACGCTTCAACTCATCAGCGTCCAACTGACGACACAGAGACAGCTCCTCCGCGTGACGTATACCTACACAGATATACACAGAGCGTCACCTGCCATATGGGATGAAACAGTGTCACCGATCCAGGTGACGTATACCTCCAGACACAGCGACCGGTCAATCAATCATATAACAAACTGCATTATGGTCTACACGCATTAAAGTTAGTCTATAGCTTTTTATAGGAAACCATCTTAGAGCTACGGAGCGTCACCTGCCACATGTGATCACACAATGTCACCTGCACCCTACACAAATAAACGTGCCCTGCCATAACCCCCGCCAAGCAGGATGGTACTCGATTTACCGACCATGAAGGGATGGAAGGCTGAGTTGACCTGAACTATCATCTCAAACAGCTACGCAGTGGCAAAGGGGTGGGGAAGAATTGCCCCGCCTAAATATTGAGCTGACAGAAAATCTTTTTCTCTGAATATTTTCATCCAAAAACATGCAAAATTAAAGGCAAAACACGCTCGAAAAACTTTTCAACAAATGGAAATTTTGAAGACCTATAACCTCCGCTGTCGGAAATTGTCAGAAAACTGCAATTTCCTGCTATGCCTACTTTTTAAACCAGAACGTGACATATTTTGCGACCCACTTTACCTCACTGGCATGCTGCAAAAATTAATTCATGCTTAATTCCAGCACCGCATCAGCTATCGTTCTACGTATTACAAGTCTTCAAACTGCAAGGCAACAAATAATTACTTGACAATTATTAATGAAAATTACGTAGACCAGGCCGCCCACGCAAGAAATGGCTGGACTAAGGCTGCGTTCACATAAACACGAGTACGGGTCCGGGTTTTGGTTTACAGCTCGTAGAAGCTTTATTCGTATGAGCTGAGCGTTCACGGTCACTTGTACAAGCACACAACTGAATGCGCGTCGGCCATATTGAATTAAATCGAATCGAGGAAATGCTTCGCTAATAAACAACAATATTCTACTACAAAGTTACTATTTTTACAAAACCGCACATCTCTAACGATAAACAATTTTACGATGACGTCAGTTCTGACGTCAAATATGCGCCACGGCTTTTATAAATTATATTAATGCTATTTACGAGTAGGTTACTTTCTACGAGTTGGATAAAAACATGACCTGCACAGAAACTACTCGCACGCGTGAAATTTACAGGTAACCCGTACTCGTATGTATGTGAACGCAGCCTAAATCTGCCAGAATTTAGGCACTCCTCCAGTAATCTATGGCGCAGGCCATCAAGCGCGGACACACGCACCGGTGGAATTTACCGGTTCACTGGTTAATTAAAAAACGCGCCGAGTTCTCACGGGCTAAAGTTACGTTTCATTATTCAAAGCGGATCGTATAGTAAGCTCCAGCACTGACGGATCTAGAACCTGTAAAGGGAAAGGGGAGGGGGAATCGCGGCCTGTGGGGCTTAACCCCCTAGCGGGATACATGGGTAGAGATGGGGTCAATGAGAGGTAGAAGAAACAAAAAGCGTTTTTGGCAATCCGCAGCTCAAATTTTTCCACCATTTTGAATATTTTCCATCACGTTTACATGCTGTACTGCTGCTTCAAAGAAAGGTGGCCCTATTGGCCACTGCATCAGGCTGAAAGTGGGGGGTCCATGGCCGGAGCCCCTCTCCCCCTGGATCCGCCAGTGGGCTTGAGCGTTTGAGTAGCGTGAAACCGGGAAACTAGCAGCCTGCTTCCATTAGCGCGTAGTGACTGACCGACTGTATAAACTACACACGAGCCTAAACGCTATAAATAGCAGCGACCCGCGGCAAGTCAGCCAGGCATGCCAGACAGCGCTACCGTACGTATGAGCCGGCTGACAACCTAGCTCACTCACTAATGATACGCCTGGACTCGGCTTATTCAACTTAACTTACTTGACTTGCCGGCAGTGCCAGCGGCTGGGCGCTCTCGCTATCACCGAATTCTTCAGGACCTGTCAATGCCTGCCACGACGCACACCGGGCTAATGAAGAAACACAAATCCGCGCAGAGTATGGACCGTCAGTGGCGGTTCTAGCCTGGAGCTGGCAGTGCTGTTGCACCCCAGATTTAGGCTCACCACCCCAACCCGGTTTAGTGCGGATAACACTGTGATCCACACTGGCCGATAAGGAGCTTTAACCAAGCTTTAACGGTGAAACAAGGTGATAACGGATATAGGCGCTAAGTAAAAACCATCCTGTTCAGAAGGGTTCAGAAAGGAGCATAGGCTGCACAGCACCCATGGAGTTTTGGGGCTAGAATAGCCACTGGCCAACGGCTGACTGGATCTCACGCTATCCCAGAATACTTCAAGATCGGCCAGTCTCACTCTGACAGTTGGACACAATGCGACAAAGACTAATAGCGCAGCGCATGCCACCACGCTATTCAGCAACTAGCGTCGTGCGTGAAAAAAAGTAGGCCGGAGCGAAAGCTGCAATTTTCTGTCAAACACATTTCCGACAAAATTCCGGCAGTCACGGATGCTCAAATCCAATTCCGCTTTGAAATTTACCCAAAAATGTGCGGGTTCAGCCCCAAATTTAAATGGACGAAAAATTTTTCGACAAGAAGAAGATCTAGGACAACTTCCAGACAGCCCAGACGTTAGAGGGGAAGGGGAAACGATTGTCCCCCTATCCCCTCCCCCGGCCAGGACGCCGCTGACGCTAATGAACACAGCACTGCGTGTCCCTGCGTCGGTCCGACCAGCAGCTAGCAGTATGGACCGTACAACTGCGCGTTCAATGTTTTGACATGGCAACCTTGTAAACGTCCAGAAGCATGCAGAAAGGTGGGGGAAAATAGCAAGCGCGGTACCGGTAGCGCGAGCCCATAGCAACGAGGGTCTCCTAAGGAGAGCCGAGGAGCAGAGGGGGCGGGCGTTTTAGCAATTATGTGCATAATTTGCGTAAAATATATTTTACCACGTTCACACTCCGCTTCAAGGAAAAATGTGCTCGTATTGGCCACTGCATATCAATGGAAGGGTGCTGCACCCTGGAATGGCCTAAATCCAATCCGCCGCAAGTTGTTAACGTCGTACACAAAACAGCAGGCATCGGACTATAATGCAGAATACAGAACAATGCATGTACTGTACATTATTTCATGTCCAACTGTAGTTCTCCTATCTATCACTATAATGTCTGGAGTGATATAAGTGCCCATAATCACACTCCACTCAAGCGTGACCACTGACAGCGTCGCGCGTTTGTAAGATCACACGTGCGTCCAAGCAGAACACGCCGTCGACCAAGGTCATAAAATAAAATATGTTTCAACGCCGTCTGCAGTGTATTATGCCTCGTTACACTTTATTAATACACTGTAGAAGTGTAGAGCGTAGACGGTGTTGAAACCTATACACATTACTGTAAGCATTATGCTGTGGCTACACGAACCGATTTTCCCGTCCCGGAGTGTCGACCGACGTCGCCAGGCCTTCCGAGGTTTAAAAACCTCGTCTGGGGAAAATCAGATGGAATGTGCATCCTCATTCTTTCCGATTTTCCCAGACAAGGTTTTTGCCTGCCAGCCAATCACGAAGACCTAGTGACTTTTGACTCTGCCCTCGACCTACTGCGTCACATGTTGACATCATAATTCTCAGCTGTAAAAATGGCGTCCAAAAGCAAGTTTGATGTAAACATTATACATGAAGTCAAGTTGCGTCCCATTTTGTGGGACGCACGCCCGGAAGACTACAAAGAAACTGAAAGGAAAACGACACAGTGGCTCGAAGTTGCCGACAAAATGGGGTCAACAATGGGTTCGTGCCTGCTCATTGATTTAAGTGATTAGAACTGGGTGTCATCTTTTCGCAAAGTAGGCCTACAGACTGAAATAGGTCCGACATCCGTCAAGTTAGTTTAACGCCTTGGCTAGCTGGATTGATCTATTCGACAGTGCGGTGTGCTTCAAGACGGGTGATTGACAGGTGTAGAAACGCCCATCAGAACCTCTGAAATCGGACGCGTCGTCTGACGTGTCCGATTTTCTCGTCCGGGGGGGGGGGAAACTTGGACAACATCCCGGACGGAAAAATCGGTGCGTGTAACCACGGCTTTAGACGTACCAAGTTCACGGCAGATTCGGACGACATTCGTGAAGACATTGGTGGAGAAATTGACCGGCATGTCGAGCACCTGTAGATCGGGCAGCACAATGCGCAGGTTCTTGTGCATGGGAGTAAAGCATAACTTGGCGTCGGCCTGTACACCGTACTGGTCCAGCGTGGAGCGCGTGCGGGCCAGCCAGATGTTCTTGTCCGGCCACCACAGACCGTGATCCGACCAGTCTATTGCAATGTCTGCAACACACACACACACGAAAACAGCCTAGTAGTGTATAAAGGCAAGTACAGTGTGACGTAACTGAACTGACTTGACACGATTTCGTTTTTGAAAAAATGAGCTAGCAATAATAATGCATTACTGTAGGCACCGTCCAACGGCGTCTGCAACTACGTGACTACGCGTACGTACATGTCAACCAATGACTAATGGGCTCGCCCTGGTCGCCCATTGGTCAGTTCGTCACAAACTGAACCGTGTCGATTCAGTTCAGTAATACCCCGTTTACACGATCAAGCTGGCTCGACGAGCTGGCTATATATTAGCTGGCCGAGCCAGCTCGATGTCTCCTCGATCGTGTAAACGGGGTGTTACGTTGTTCTTAACTTAATTTTTCTGACATCTGCTAGCACAATTTCATGCAACAATTTCACCTGTGATCAACAAAAAAGAGGTAAGACACCTGAGCAGGTACATTGTGTAAACCCACCAAAAACTGCTAAAAACCAACCCAAAGTTAATCCACAATTTTTAATTTCTTGTTCTGCTAATAATGAAATAATCTATTATGGTCAAATTTTTGAAACAAATAAACCTTCAAATTTGCAAATATTGGTATATTTTAGCTGTATGGAACAAATAAAAACTCATATGCATCAATTAACCAAAAACTCATCAAGTTGGGCCTTTTTGCAAAAATCTAAAAAAAAACAAAAAAACTCAAAAAACCTCTGAGCTGGGTTTTTTAAAAACAGATTTTCTGCAACCCTGAAAAAACTCAGATGAATCAGCCAGCAGACTTTGCCACTTTTCAGATAAGGTTTATGTTCCACGTAAAAAAACAATAAAACCTGAATCCAGTAACATCGAAAGAACCCCCAATAAAACCCAAAGTACTGGGCTTTTAAAAAAATTCTGGCTTTTTCAACCCTGACTTAAACAAAAGCACAATGATAACAAAATTCAGCTGCAAGCTGATGTTTACAACATTTTACATCAACATTTATATCAGACACGTGACTTTAGACATATCCGACTACTTATCAGAGAGCCCAACATCACAGAAGTTTGCTGAATGGCCTTTCAGAAGTTCTGCTCTAGGCTGCAGCACTTTTCAGCAAAATTTGCAATTTTTCTTGTGTTTCGCAATACTAACGCTGACTGACTTGTTGTGAAAAGTGAGCACTGAACAGACACTGCTGTAATACTGTTACCAGCAATTAGTACCAAGATGGATAAACATTCCCAGGTATACTGTCTTTGGGCGCTATCGTTAACCTTCCCCACCTGAATCCGAAAACTAGCCCTAACCCTAAGCCCAAGCCCATACCAAACCAAAGTCGAAATGTCGACAAACTGAAGCATGCAGATGATTTCTTGATGACAGCTGAACCAGCAGGCTAATGCTTCTACTTAAAAAACGACCCCATCGGAATCACCTTCGTATTCAACCAAGTCACCAGGCCAGCGCTATGACAAAAGTTCTCAAACAGTAAGTTTACAATAATGACCTTAGAAATAGGGCTGGAATCAGAATCAGCATTAGGATTAAAGTTAAACATATGGTTAGGGTCAGCTAGCCTTAGGTGGGGAAATTTTGTGATAGCAGTAGTACCACCGAGCTGAAAAAGAAGCCACTCAGCTTGGTCGTCCTTCTGTGGGTAAAAAAATGAGCAATGAGTTGCGTTTTTCCACTGTTTTCTGTGAGAATCTCACTTCTATGGCTTGCTAGTTCTAGCAAAAAGTGCTAAACGTGCAAGTAAAAATTCTATGAGAATTCTACCTTGGGTTATTTGATGCTGGAATTTCCTAGGTTAAACTCGCCTAGTCTCTGGATGATGCAATAGCACAACAAGCATGTAGCCAGAGCTAGCAACATGTAGCAAAGAAAAATCTTGCTAATGATTTCTATAAGAATCTCATAGAAAAGAAAGTGAAAAATGCGAATTCTACACTAGCATCTTAGAGAATCTCACAGCGCAAAAGCCGTGAAATGCGCTTCTGGTGACAGGTCAGTCTAAAAGATGACGTGCCAAAAAACTGACAAAAAACCACCCACTATTGCCTCATGTACACTTGTAACAGCTGAGTGCCGGCATGGAAATGAATGACTGACAGAAGATGAGTCCACCACAGCTGGTTTACATGCATGCATTGTAATAATTATTCCTTCCATCACTCCACCCTGTCGTTTGTTTGGAATATCCAAACATATGACAGACCTATATTATCTGTGCAGTTCATGGAAGAACGTGGTAGAAATAATTCTGACCTGATTAGTGCGACAACCTAGTTACACTATCTCAGGGGTAGCTAGAACTTTCGTACTCGAGAACTTTCATTCCTGGGAACAAAAGTTCCAATGTATTGTGGATAATAAGCACTGGGTCATAAGGGAAAACTTTTTGCACAGATAATTAGAACTGCATCAAGGTTCTCTGCGAACAAAGTTTTGGGGATGCAGTGCAAGGGAAACATTTTCAAATTTGGAGTTGAATGGATGGTTGTAGGAAAAATGTGCATTTTTTTCAACGGAAAACTAGCCATATCTTGCCATTTCAGATGAGATAAAAATCATCGACCTTGGATGACTTCGAAAGTTAAGTGCTGCAACAGGAACTGTATAGGCATAGCGTGCCCTCCCTAGCAACCAGGGCTCTTTTGTTATTATTATATCCTGCCGAAATTGAAGCTTTTTTCGCTGAATTAAAAGCCCTACATAAGGAGTTCAACAATAATTATCAATGCCAGGGAACAAAAGTTCCGGGGAATGAAGGTTCCAGGGAACGAAAGTTCTCAAGTACGAAAGTTCCATGAATCATCCCAGGGGGTCTGTGGTCGACAGTGCACACAAGTCGACTTTGACAGTATTTACCGAAAAATGTCAAAAACAACCAAAAACAAACAAAAACTACCAAAAACCACTAAGTTTTCACTAGTTATCGGTCAGAGCCAGGACTATGTTTTTAGTACTGAAAACTACCGAAAACGTATTTTGGTATTTAATGCCATATGGCAACTGGTCGACTGCTGTGACTGTGAGCCTGCAACACATCGTACCATCATCTTTTAGACTGACCACTAGTGACGGTTATGGCACGACTAGAGATAAAACCACGAGTTCTGTTTAACAGTAGACCATGTTACCAGGACTGCTGGTATAGTGATCCAGTCGGTTTGGCTGTTAAGACAGCCGGCCCACTGACTTGGACCCTTGCAAGCTCAAAGTGCCCGCAGAGGGGATGAGTTCCAGCATCTCATACAATAAAAATCTTCTTTTTCAGAGATGCAGTCAGTGGTTGTATACATAGGCTGTGAGCATGCAATTGGTGCAGAGTGGCTCTGCATGCAGCAAGTTTTGCCTTGGACAGTCATGGGTAATCTGCGAACGGACCAGCGGACCATGACCAACCAACGGGTATTTTGCGGACCAAATCAGCGAACTTGGTCTGCAGAACACCCAACTCTTTCGGTTGGTAATTTAACCAGATGATCAGCTTTACTCTTATACATTTCAATGATATCCAACTGTTGGTGTTCTCCATAGTATACAAAAGTGGAATATGGGTATTAATGTATGACGTCAATAAAAAGTAAAGAAAGTTGCCGAAATAGGTGTTGTGAGAGGAGTGTTAAGCTTACTCCATCCTTGAGGAATTCATGGAAGCTATATCTTGGCATTTGCTGAACCCACATTTCTTCCATAGCCAAAAAGCTGTGGCCACCACATGCGTGAGGTGAGAATTTTTTTGAATCTGCATTTCTCTCCCGTTAGGGAAGCTGGGGCATTAAAAATTTTTTTCAAAGGGGGTCTTCTTGTCTGAATGGCAAAAGACGGGATAAATGTTAAGTAATTCCCCGAACTTTGGGGGTCGATTGCAACATAAAACTTGTGTCGGAACCTGGTAGGCCTCACACAGCTCTGCGCGACACCCCAGCGAGATCCCATTTGTGCTTACGATTTTCGACTCATTGCCAAAAAAACAAAATATCACATCATGGCCCGATATTATAGTTATTTGTGCACAGTAACATGCGGTTTTCTCAACATGACAGCATTGTCTCAAACAGCAATAATGACTGCACACTAAAAGAATCTGAGATATGAAACAACTATGCCCAGAATAATCCACGATTTAGTGGTCTGCAAAATACCCATGGTCCATGGTTGCGGTCCGGTAAATTTTGGTCTGCAAAATAATACCCGTTCGTCGATCTGCGGTCCGCTGGTTCGTCGGTCTGCAGATTACCCGTGGCTGCTTTGGGCCGGAAAAGCTTGTGGCTATGGGTACAAAGTGGATGTGCTGATCTGCAGATGTTGCAACAGATAATGATTCATTAGTTTAACCATCTCCTAACCCTACGCTTTTTACCAGAGTCCGGGAAAGCTTACCTAAAGCCTCGACGAGTTTGAGCATGACCCCTCCGACATGGAGATCTCCCTTGACACGCAGGGTCTTCTCTGTCGGTCCGAGTGTGTCTGCAGTTTGTAAGCTGGTAACAGCCACACACAGCTCCCACGACCCGTCCACCAATCCGCTGCTGGTCATCATTTTCGCAGTTATTGTATTCGCAGTTTACCCTCAACTCACTCACTACCATACGCCACCAGTCGGTGTCCGTACGGCTTTTAACTTGAACGTACACACGTAAACCATCCGGTCAGATCACACTTCATGCTGTCTGCCAGAATATATCGATGATGTTATAATATGGCTAAAAATCAGCTGCAAAACGAACTCGAACCGATAAACAGTAAACACTGATTACGCAGGCTACACTTCTGCAGGCAGGCAGGCAGGCCCGGAGATGTGCGAACTGCGGATGCATCAGTCCGCGAACGCAGATCCGCAGGATTTTTGCGGACGCGAACAGACGCAAATCTTGTTCCGTGGAATCCGTATCGGATGTATTATTTCTTAATAAAAGTTACAACAAAAAGAATTGACGTGTGTTGAGATGACTTTGTGTTTACCTTACGTACTAATTGACAGCGAATCCTTGGTCAAAATCTTTGAACTGACGCGGACTCAAAAATTTAAAGATCCGCACATCTCTGGGCAGGTTTGACTGCTCAATCCCAGCGTGCCTCTCTACACTAGTTTGCATACCACGTGGCTTATAGTAGTGGTCACGTGATAACAGATGCTCGCTCGCTCAGTGGCGTATTTAGGCGGGCAAGTTGGACATGGACAACTAATACATTAATTTCACAAAGTAGCGATTACTCGATTATGTCAATACATCAAAACATCGATATCGTGTCGTCGAAAAATATGGACTTTTTCGATATATTTGATATTCACAAATTTTGCGATATATCGCGATATTTTTGGTATTATTGCGATATTTGCTACAGATTCTCCACTTCGCTATATCGCGTGGCTGAAAAAAAGTTTGTAACAAATGCGACGAGTTAATAAAGTCATACATTCGTATTATAAGTCCACCCAGAAACATTTTTATTATCTAAATAGAGCAAGCTGCTTTGCGTTTGTTGTGCTTGGTATACTGCTCAGTGCTCGTGCGCTTGTATATCTCACACATTTGCAAAATATCGATATTGTATCGATATCGTATCGAAATTAAAATTCTGATATTGTGTCATCACTATCACAAAGTGGGCAGAAGTTTTCACGCGACACTATGGTTATTTTCGCAATTCACATGACTTCTCTATGTTTTGTATGTTTTGTTTATTTTGTGAATTTTTGTAATGGATTACGATGGTAAATTCGATTATGTGGTTTATCAGAACAAAAAAATAAGAAAAAACCGCAAATTTTGTGTTAGATATTGACTATTAAGACGAAATAGTGTGCAAGAAATTAACTTATAATGCAGTGATACGTGGACAGGTTGATAACCCTTTGCCCAAAAAAGTCCTGGAACTGTCGCTGTCTGTTTAAAAATGTTGTTGAAGTAAACATCATAAGAATGTGCGCATACCTTAAGGCTTACAAGCAGTAGTGGTAGTAGTGCTTGGCGGATCCATATTCGGACACTCGTCTGGAGAGGAGAGTGTATCCATATTTGTCTGTTATCACTGTGTGCCAAATATTTTGAATGCAAATTGGAAATTCGGGGCTGTGTGCAGCGTGAGGCCGCCAGGTGCCCTACATTCGACTAGGGAGACAACTAGCACAGTGTTTGGGAAGCATTTTGAAGTGTTTGACATGTTCGCAGATGTGAATGGAGGTGAAATGTACACAGCGAGCAGTGAGAGTGGAGAACGCCAACCATTGCTGTTCAACGCTGTGACAAACAGTCTGCAGAGAGCCAACAGTGAAAATGCAGCTGACAGGCAGACTACTGAGTACTGCTGGCGATGGTACATGCTGGCCGTTGTGGCTGTGCTTAATCTCTCCAATGGAATGGTAAGTTGTTGTGTCCATAGTAGTTACATCTCTGCTGGAATGGGTAATTGAGTATGCAGTACGAGCTTATACCACTTCAGACAGTGTGGTACATTGTACTCAGTACTTACAACACACATTGCTGTTTGCTTTAGTTTATGATGCATGACTGCAGTCGAAACTTATGAAAATGGTTGTGTGCTGAGTGTGGTTTAACATCTTATTCTGTTAAGTCTTTGGTTTTGTAGCTGGATCATTAACATATTAACAGCAAGCTGAAGGTACGCCTTACAGGAGCTTGGTAGTTAACAGTGGGATCAGAAGCGAACAATTGCTATCAGTTGCCTTGTCATTCGAGTGTTCTAAAGGTAGGTTATAGTTGTTGTAGAAGCTGTTATACAGCATGGACTGTAGTTATTGTTTTATACTTTTATACGGATATGTGTGTGGTGTTCTTTATATGCTTTGGTATATGTTGCGTGTGTGATACTTTCAGTTGTGGATGTCATTCAGCACAATTGCTGACTCTACTGCTAAATATTTTGACATTGATCAAATGCAAGTCAACTGGTTGTCCATTGTTTTTATGGTTGCAACAATTGTTACTGGGTTAGCAGCAATATGGACACTGGATCACTGTGGCTTACGGACAACGGTAATAATTGCAACATCAAATTTTATAGTTGTGCAGATATGAAGGATTTGTTATAACATTTGTTAACCATTTATGCATAGTAGTTGTACATGGAATGGTAGTAGTGGATGTAGCATGTCATGTTGGTATTTTGTTTAAAGGTCCATGGCCACAGTCAAACTCACTCGCGCAATTTATGTAGATTTAAATTACACATCTAACCTTGCGTACATAATATGTTGATTTGAGCTTTATAAATATACGAAATTAATGTGCAATTTCTAATGAAATGCGGCATTACGTTACGTTAGGTGAAAAGTTCTAATTTGCCAGTTCCCCCAGTGACATCATGAGCTTAGCCTAGAGACATCATGAATATTAATGGCCTAGCCGGTAACGTCATCAGTCTAGGCTAGGCCATTAATATTCATGATGTTTATTGGCTAGCATGATGACGTCACTGGAGGCACCTACATGCCAATATGGCGGCACTTTTTTATTTTCGTAGATTGTCGATTTCAGAGGTAAATTTCTCTGTGATGACAAAACGCTGGGTGCTGATATTACTGTCATAATTATCAGAACATTATACAATTTCAGGAAAATGGATAAGATATATACGTTAATTTTGGTGTCCATGGATCTGAGCTATGCCTGTTATAAGTACTTTTACCTAATGCCGATACCTACCTACCTTCTTTAGCTAACGTGTTTGATGCGACATGCAGCTGGCCGGTGGGAAAAATTGGCTTTCGAAATTATTGGCACTTAGTTTAGCTACTGATTTCTTACTTATGCAGTGGCTAGATGGGTCACTGGATGGGTTACTGCCTGGATGGGTGACTGTCAGACAGGTGAACTATCTGTATATAACCAACACTAAGGTCAACTCAGCCTTTTGTCCCTTCGTGGTAGGTAAATTGATTACCAGGTAAGCTAAAACTCTGTGATCACATATGGCAGGTGATACATTGTATCTCTGCAATGGGCTTTAAATAAAAAGCTACACAATCAATCAACCAAAAAGATACCACTTACAAGAATGACCAGTAGTGTACAGCAAAAGCCTAAAAGAACTACGATAAAACCCAAGGATAATGTACAAAAATACTCTATTAGAGATAAAACTCTTGCTAAAACAATAATACACAGCATTTGATTTTTTTCTTCTTATATTGGTGTCTTTTCATCCATATGTGCAGTGTTAGTGGCAGAATGTTGGTGACTGTGTATTGTTAGCATTGGTGTTGATTGCAGCTGCTGCTTGCAGCCTGGCTCAACGTCATTGGTTCTATTGGTCGAATCCTCAGCACATTGTTTGTTGGTCAGTCGTCAAGCTATGCCATTCTTCTTAGTAGTCAGACCATCTGTGCCTGTGCGCAGCCATTTATTATGTTTTCTCCGACTAAACTCGCTGCCCAGTGGTTCCGTCAACGCCAGCGAACTTTTGCCAACATGGTCGCAAGTATAGGTAGGTACGCACTGGCTTTTTGAACCTCTAGTTTGTTGATGGCAGTCAGTCACTGGATGAATGAAGCTTTGCTCACTTGACTAACAGGGTGATTTTTTTTTTCAGAAGAAGAAGAGTAGCTGTCGTGGATGATAAAAAAAATTAAATTTGGTATTGTTTTTGTCATCTTAGTGTCAAAAATTGTTTCAATTTTTTGTTGTTTTCAAAGTTAGATTGCAAGACCAAATGCTAATTTTGTAGCTTTGTTAATAGTTATATACCCAACTTTTTCAAATGCCCAAAAGCTGATGACTGTATGGTTTATTTCTGTGGTTATTATAGTTTTGTTATATTACTATGAAGTGAGTGAGTATTATGTTATCAAGTCTGGTGAAATGTGATTGTCATGTATGTTCAGCTAATCCAGTTGGAATAATGCTTGGTAGTATATTGTCAGCCGCCATTGTTCCTGACGTCCAGTCTAGCTACAGAATCCCACTCATGGTATGAATTAATTATACACTGTGTTTTGTAAAAAGTAATTACTTTGACTCTTTGCTGTGTCTGCTAAACTGTGACTGATTTTTATGCGTGACTGCACATACTGCACATAACACGTCTTAGCTGTTGTAGAAGCGTCTGTCCAAGTGTCCATCACACTCTGCGATTGTTTTAGATGTTGCAAGATTACAAAATCTTTACTGTAGGACGCCAGAAGGACTCTAGTTTATAGTGACAAAATTGCGTGCCACTGGGTGAAAAGATTTCTCTCGAGTGAGAGCATCAAAGTGGGGTTTCCTCTAGCGGTTGTTGGTCAGTATTTCTGTGGCATGGTCTGATGTGATTTTGGAGTGTAACTGTATGTGTAGTTCAACGTGTTTGCATGTCCTACGTATGTCGGCGTACTCATGACAGCGTTTGCTGTGTGTTTTGTACTGTGCTATATACTGTACTGTACTCTGTGCTGTACATTTTGTACTGTGTTCCATGGTGTACAATATACTGTGTACTGTTTGTTTGTATGTGTAGTTGCATGTGTTTGCGTGTCCTGCATACGTTGGCGTACTTATGACAACGTTTGGTGTTTGTTCATCCTCACCGCAGACTCCACCCTCATTCAGTGCTGCTGTTCCATTCCAGCAGACTTTTATCTCTGCAGTTCGACAGGTCACTGATTAATTCTCATTATATAGACCCCTAAGCCAGATAGCTGTGAATTTCACGGCTGGCTTAACATTTTTGTGGCTTAAGTTTCAGCTTAGCTGTGATTTTTGACATTTTTGTTTGCATGTCTTTGCATGGTAGTTTACTAAATCAGATGCAGGAAGCACTATCTAAGAGCAAACTGTGGCGAAAACCGTACAAAGAATATTTACTGTGTAATTTTGACTGGCCATACATTATCGATAACTTCAAAGTATGGTACATAATATTTATACTGCAGATATTACTTGTACAGCACTTTATGATTTTTTAGTGTTCACACAGACCAACAGTAACAATTTGTTCTTTTGGTGGCTTAGCCGCAGTTTTTTTGTGGCTTATTTTTGTGGCAGCAGCAGCTTAGCAAGGTTTTCGTGGCTGGTGACCAGCTAAGTTGGTAGCTTAGGGGCCTACTATTGTGTAATGACATCTTACCCAAAAGTTGTTTATATAATAATCATTTTAGCAACTATTGTGCGTTATATCTGTTGCCCTGACAATGCATTGTAGTTTTTATGGTATTTTTATTTTATTTTTATTTACTGCATTATTCTGCATACCGTAGTTGTTTTCCTGTGCCATGGATAAGGGGTGCCATATCAAGTAATATTATATAATATGATGATGTGAACGGATCAGTAGGTCCTGGGTTTAACTCCAGGTCAGGTTGTTATCAAGTGGATACTACTTGGATGGGTGACTGTCTACAAACAGGTAAACCATCTCGGTATATAACCAACATCAAGGTCAGTGTTTTGCTCCTCAGGGGTGGGTAAATGAAGCACTGGCCTGTCCAGCTGGAGTTAAGGTGAGTGCATTTACCTGTGTCAGGTAGCAGGTAAGACTCTGATCTCAGATGGCAGGTGACTCTGTGGCTCTGTGATGGGTTTCTGATAAAGAGCTATACATGATCTTTAACTTGCCACTGGTTCTATTACCAGCACTTACTGACAGCTTGATATCTTGCGTATTTCTTGCACAGTTGATGAAACTTCGATCTTATTGGCTGCTGGCTGTGTGCTTCGGTGGCGGCGTCGGCCTACTTAGTGCGCTTGTTACTGTTCTTGATCAGCTACTTTGCCCTCACGGCTATTCTGATGTAAGCATTTCATTTATAATTGTAATTTTCTATATGACACAGTTTGAGCGTTGCAGCTGCATTTCTATAAGGTGTTTCACACAGCAGAGTTGATGTTTGCCAGTTGTTTTTTCTCTATTGTTCTATAAGCAGCACTTGATATGAACAAGATGGCTGTGACTAAAATGTCTGAGCTGGTTTGTATGATGGATGATGCTTTGTTGCTTACTGGTAGAGCACTGCATTGCACTTGCCATGATTTGAACATAGCATTCATTACCAGTTTTTTGTAAGTTATTTTAGCAGCATTATGGGTTAAAAAAGTAGATGGGGGCACGAGGTTGCAGTTTTTTGACAGACTGCTACAAATTCCCGACAGAGGGGATTATGGGCACTCAAAGATTTAATTTTGCCCGTGCATTTCTCTAAATGGAGTTTTTAGCTCCATATTGTCGAACATATTTGATGAACATTTTCTAACATGTGCAAAATTATTTGATAGCGCAAAATTTAGGGGATGGGGCACTTGTTTCCCTGTGCCTTTTTCTGCTGCAGTACCACTGAGCTGTTTTTTATGAAGTGCATAATAAATTGCATTTCTGGAAAAATTTTAAAAATTGTACATTTTGTTGTTTGTGCTTGTGACAGAGGTTCGTAGGACTATGCACTTGTCTGCTGTTTGGCGTCGGCCTCATTGGAGCGGTCATCATGTCTCTGGTCGTTGATGCCACACACAAGTTTGAAGAAGCCGCCAAGATCGGTTTTGGTCTCTGTGCATGTGCGTTGATCGCTCTAGTCATGGTAAGTGGCAAGCGTTTCGTTGCTTAGTAATCAGATGGCACGTGCAACTGTGCACATTTTATTTGTTGGAGAGCACGACATTTATGTTTTCATGCTGAAGCTGTAATAAGTCAGCTTTCTTTTGCTCTGCATCTCAGAAAAGCATGCCAATTATTTAAATTTTATCTTCTTGAAACATTGGCTGATTTTGATAATTTTTGGTATGCAGCGTCATCAAGAAACTTGATGTAAATGACTGTCATTTTGCCCACCTCTCTTTAATCCTGCAATATTTATAGCAAAGTTTATTCAGCACATTAGAGATTTCCTTTGAATGTGCACTTTATAAGATTACACTTTACTTGCTTATTTACTGTACTTATCATTGCTACACTACCTTGTGTTAGGGTGGTCACAGCTCTGAGCAGAGTGTCATTTGTGTTGCAGTTGGCCCAGTACGCTGATCTGGTTGTCGTACTGGCTCTGTTGGCAGCTGTCAGTGGTTTCTTTGGTCTGGCACTGTATCCTGTCTGTCTGGAGCTCTCGGTTGAATCCAGCTTTCCAGTCGGTGAAGGGACTGCAGCGGGCTTCCTCATTCTCTCCGGGTTTGTGACTTGTTAGGCCACCCATACTTAGTAACGGGAAGCCTTGTGTTTCGCTTTGATTTGTTTTCTGCTTTTTAAAATTGTTATTCTTTATTTTCCACTTTTCTAAAACCAGATGGTGGACTTAGGTCGAAATTGGGGGGGGAAGATGACTCTTACCTGGAAGGAATTGAGTTCATATTTTAGCAAGACATTGGAGGGAGGGTCACTTTGCTACATTCATAATTGATGGCTTAGCGAATCAATAGTCGTGGGCCAAGAAAGACTGTCAGATGCAAGACATGACGCCAGGTGGCTTCACTTTGGGCCTTGTCCCAATTTTCTTTGTTTTTAATTTGTGTACTGTGCCAGCATGAACATTACTTAACCTGTATTTCTGACATCTGTCTCTCCCATAACTTTTTTTGGATTTTTTTATTTTTACATAGCAGTACTTTTTATTTCAGCTTGTCTCGTTTCAGTTTCATTTTAACACATTTTATTTTATTAGTTTATGTGCTAGATTAAACTGCCATTTTTTAGTGCAAGTCATTTATCAGATCATAGAGTACATATTTGAACTTTGAAGGTGTGCTATCTTTAGTTACAGTTACACCGTCTAACATGTCAAATGTAAGGACAGAACAACCATTAGTTATACCTCATAATGAAATAACAAAAACTAGCAAAAACGATGCCTGTGCCTTTTAACTATCAGATATAACAAAAACATTAGAGAGTGGCATCATTAGTTAATTAGTTAGAGGATTAATGCTCTTAGTTGCGGAAGTAGTTACAATCCAGTCAAGGTTTTGTTCAGAAACGTGCACAAACTTAACTAGCAAGTTACAATTAACAGACGGTTTACTAACTGATCAGTTAACTAAAAGATCCAGAAACCGGCCCTTAGTTGCGGAAGTATAGCCCACATGCCTTTGGCACATTGGACTATATTTCCACAATTTTGGGAATGATCTTCACGTTTGACCTCGATGCCAGTCAAAATTTGTCTGACACTAACTGGCGTGATGGTTGGCTATGTTGGATGTTTTAACAGACAGATACAGGCGGCGTTGTACAGTGTAATTATGTCCATTGGCCTAAACAGTGTCACTTCACACAGTGAAATGTGTCGCTCTGGCCAGATCATCAACATTTGTACGTATCAACATTTAAATTCTTTACCTGGTTTTTGAAATCAGGGTGCAACCCATAAATTTTGAGTCACCTCTGGGTTGAGAGAAGAAAAAGCATTTTTGAAACCCTCTGACTCTGGAGTCAACTCAGGGTAATTCGCCGAAAGTTAACCCAGCGTCATTGGCAGAGTGACCTCAGCTCAAGCAAAATGTCTGTGTATGACGTCAAATGTGGTTGCATCGATAGACAACTTGGAATGCGTTTTTAAGCCGGTAGAAAGCCTGGCATTGATTTCTTTGCATTTGCTGTTTACTTCTTCTTCCTGTGCATAAGGCGGCAGGCTGTGCATATTGTGTCACTGCATCATGTGCGAAGATCTTCGGAAATTAATTTAGTGAAAGATGTGCTTATGTCTCAATATAAAGTGAAATGCAGCAAGTAAATGCGTATGTTATTTGTCAGCAAACTGTAAAACAACATTTAAAACACTGTGAAAATGCACCGTGCATTTGCAATGAATTATGTTTTTACATTGAAAAATAAGGTAAGGCTGATTTTGCCAGATTCCAAATTCGGTGCCATAAGCCGTAAAACAAATTGGCGATGCATTTTTGGAGGATAGGAAATTGTCGAGTTGATTTTCGAGTTTTGGGTTTCAGAGATGCGACATTCGATTGACCACGCATCGAACATCGAGAACCAGTACCACTTGACGACTTTTAGCCAAAAGTTGTAGAGTAGCGGTACTCGATTAGGTTTAGGGTGGAGATTAGGGTTAGTGTTAGAATTAGGGTTAGGGCCATTGCTAGTGTATAGGGTTAGAGTTAGGTTTTAACTTACAGTTTTGAGTTAAAACTAAGCTCGACTTAACAAAGTTTTAACTTAGAACTGCAATATAGCATTAGTTCATCAGTGAAAAACTGCATGTACATTGTGTTTTAGATTCGATCGCCAGCTTCATCGCGATAACTGGTCTACTCGCAGTGGTGTTTATCGTGTTCTTTCGCTGTGACTACCGTCGCCTGCGGTTTGAACAGCAGACAATGGCTGAGACTATTATTCACTCACATGCTCGTCGGGACATCATCTCTTCCTGAATGTTCCATGAGCTTCATTTATTGTCCGTTCAGTTGAATGTATAGTCTGTAGTGGCATTGCGGTGGGAGGGGGACAGGCTGTAAAATTCGGGCTGTCAGAAAATTGTCTCATTTCCCGAACATTTTTCAGTGTCCCAAAATCCACAATTTGGGGCTGAAAATTCGTTGTTTTGTTGGGGGTGGAATCGTCAGTTTGGGCACCAATAATCTCTTGCGTCGGAACTTTGCAGCTGTTTGTCGGAAAATGTGTTGCCTAGTTTTTTAACCCACGAGGCTGCTGATAGGTAGATGTTCTAGTTATACACGTATAACCGTTTTCTGTCTTGTCAGCCGTGTTTCCCACTGCAGTCAGTCACTAACGGGATTTGTTGTTGCAACTCCAATGCTGTTTACCGATTTTGCAATCTTGGAATCTCAAATTCACAGCCGTTTTTGCCAATCCCAAATCTCTGAATTAGTGGTTACTTCATCAAGTGTCAAGTGATACAGATAGCAATTCTAGCCATCTAACAAATAAATATTCCATGAGTGCTGAAGTCTTTAAGTTGTATTTTAATGGTTACACTCACTCCCTACAGTTTGGATATACTGTTTGTAGGAGCTTAATACATCCTATACATGAAATTAAGTCTCTTAGCAGTACTAAAATAACGACCAATCTGTAAGCCTACCATAATCCCGAAAATGGAATCTCGGGATTACAAATTTTTAATTCTCATATTCTGGGATTGAGAAGGGATTGCAGTCACTAATGCAGGGCTCCCAGTTGTCCTGAAATTTAACAGATGTCCTGAGATTGTCCTGAAATCAGCAATTGTCCTGAAATTTTACTCATTTGGTCAGAATGTCCTGACATGCACCTTTGTTATGCTGTCGTTATGGCATTGCATTCATTTGTACTTTACTTAGTTAACAGGACTCTATCAGTACTTTTGGCTTGCTTACTTACTTACTACAGTTTTGCCTTAGTGTGTTCATAACAGTGCCTTAGTAACATTTTTAGGACTGCAATACTGATCTGCTTTAATGAATAACATAACGAGGACAGAAAAAAACGTGCACTTTCTGTGTATTGAGCCTTGTGAAACTGACAAAAATGTCCTGAAGTTGTCCTGAAATTTTGTAAACATTGGGTCCTGAAATTTCACTTTGCTCCTGGGAGCCCTGTTAATGCTGTGTTTCATACTTTTTCTCACACTTTCAGACATAGGTAATGGAAATAAGTATTAGTTTAGTTGGTATCATGATAGCGGTCACATGCTTGCTATAGATGTACCTCGCTTGATATGTAAGTTCTTATGTTTCATTGTATTTAGCATAATGTCTGCAATTGTGAATTTGTAATCAATAAGTCCCACAGTTTTCTGCGGGCCGCGGAATTTCGAGCCGAGCTGTGTTAATTTGCCGTTTTCCGTGGAATTTTGATATTGCTGTGGAATTTCACGGAATTTTACAGAAGTTAAGAAATGACCGATGATTTGTACGATCGTCTGCTTCAGGCTAAATATATCACAGAGAAAAATCAAACTGAACTGCCTAAAGCTGCGTCCCTACTAATAATTACCATCGTATACCACACAATCGTAAATTAACACAATGCGACTAATTGACAAATTGCAACTTTGAAAAGAAAAAAGATCGATAATTTCCTTTGCATGTTGCTAGCATAACTGAGCGCCATGCCAGCATCCAAAAACTGAATTTTTTTAAACAGAATAAAGCTTAGTTTACACACAAACGAAAGGCTGCAGTAAGCCGCAGAATTTGGACAATTTTGCTGTGGTGAGCTGTGGAATTTTTGCGAACTGGCCCGTGGAATTTGGCAAAATTTGCCACGGAAAACTGTGGGCCCTAGTAATCAAGCATGTTATTATTGTTTTTGTTATTGTTAATTTATATCTTATACCCCCAGTAAAAAGATTTTGGGTTAAAAGCAAAGCTTGTAGTGACTATAGAGCTTCATCAGGATCAACAAATATGGTGCTGGTCAAAATCGACTTGTAGCATTAGTTATTTTTATTGCTGTTCTAAAGTCACCTCTGTCAATATAGTGGGGTTATGTGACAAAGTTTAAACTGTCCAGTGATTTGTTTGTTTTTGTTTGTCAGTTTATGGTTGTCATTGTGAGGCCAGGCAGTGGTAGAGTGCTAAATTTTTTTTGGGAGCGGGAACTCTCCCCTACCCTTTTCTCCTCTTTTAAATTCAGTTACGAAGTCTGGGGAGTGGTATGAGTTCCCCCAGTGTCCTCCAAGGCAGAGTTCCATCTACAAAAGTATTTCTGAGCACCCTAGAAACTGCATCTGGTGACATCAAGTTTTGTATTTCTATTCTTATTTGGTTTTTAGATTTTTCATATTATTGCAAGCTTATTCGGGGAAGGTTACTGTATCACCTTTCCCCTTCTCTTGATTTTTTGGCGGTGGTGGAGGGGCAGCATTCCCTGTCAAAAAATATTTGGTCAAATGGTATTCTCTGTATTCCCTTTGGACTCAAAAAAACTACGGACTTTGATCATTAAGAGTGTTGGAAATGAGGTTGCAAGGGCATCAGCATGGGAAAACAAGAGTGAACATGTCTACCCCACTTTTATCAGAGGTTGTTCCTGAGATTGATGCAAATATGGCAGGTTTTTATGATGGGAAGTGGAAGGAGGTCTTTAGTAGTTCCCAGAACCGCCGCCGCTTATAAGTTAGCGGTTTAGCGAAAAAAAGTCAAACTAGAAGGCGTTCGTTAGAGTGCATAATTATCTCCGCCAATTCGTGTACACACAGACAGGCAGACAGACACTTACACACATGGACATAACGGCCAATCTCATAATCTCTTCCAATTCACTTCGTTTAATTGGCGGAGATAACAATGTTTTGCTCTCACACTGCTGCAAGCAGAGCCGCCAGCGCGAGTGCGTCAGTTCTGCGGTGTACTATAGGACTTACTATTGCGACTCCATGGTAAAACGGTACTTTATCGTATGTCCATTCGTAAGGTTACAGCTTTTGGGTCCCAAAAATTAGGCCAGTGACAGACGTCTTAGCGGTCCGGACCGCTAAGCTAGCCGTTACAGCTTCAGATCATCTAAAGCCTTAACAGACGGTTCAGGGGATTATAATTGCATGCAAATAGAAATGAGCGTCATTATCATCATCAGTAGCAGCATGTGAGTTAACGCTTGGGCTTTATTAGCTCTAGTGTTGACTGTCGGCAAATACACATAGACATAATCTTTAATTGACGCGCGACAGCTATGCTGTAGGCCTAGGCGTCTATCGTACGAGTTGTCATTGTTTCCGTCTGTACGTGGGTAACGGACAATGTTGGGAAAACTCAGATAGAAAATGAATTAAATCAAACTCTCAAATCATGCAGACCAAATGAGTTTAAACTTAAACTCAACTCATCTACTTTGCAGTGAGTTAAATCAAACTCACCAACAAAATGAATTAACTCATTAATTCATTTGCTTTTTTGGTTACCAGTCAATCAGTCACTCAATCAGTAAATTCATTAAGTCTTCTTAAAATTCTACAACCCGGTCAATCAGCAAACAATCTCTGTTCAGTGTTCCGCAAAAATATTTCTTACTCAGTTAATCAATTGCTTAGTCATTCAACCAAGTTCACTAAAAAAATCTGAAACTTATTCTGTTTCCAATTATTGTTTATTCTCTATGATTCTTTATATTTCCTTTCAGCAACAGCAATTAATCAAAGCTTGCATATTTGAAAGTTTGTTGCTTTTTAGCCGACCATACTTGAGTAACGGTCAAGCTTATGGTATGGTTTTCTTCTGTGGTCTGTTCGTCCGTCGTCTGTACTCTGTAATGGATGTATTGTGGCTAAGCATTAGGTCGTAGGAGAAAACTTTTTATACGAATAATTAGCCATGTGCCTTAAACCTAGGCATGCAAAATTTCAGCGACGTAAAATATTGTAATGCAAGGGAAACGTTTTCAAATTCGGGGCTGAATGGAGGGGTAGGGAAAAATATGCGTTTTCAACGGAAAACTGGCCTTATCAAACCGGTCAATCAGTAAAAACGGCGCAAGCTAGAATTACCAAATCTTTACTGTCGGCTGCCTGGAAGACACTAGCTTCAGAAGCCGTAAAAATTTTCCATAAATTTCACACGGGTCACCCTGAGCGAGGGCGCTAAATGAGATGGGGGTAGGAAAAATTTGGGATTTTTAGCCAATAAGTCGCTGTAGGCCTATCTCAGAAACAGTTCGAGATAGGGCTTTAATAGGTTACTATTAACCTAGCGCATTAGAGGTTATTCTACTTAAGTTAATGATATGCGGTACATGAATTTTCATTTTACTTACTTACTTACTTACTTACCACTAATAGGAAGTCATACACTGGCTTTCGATTGACACCAAAAGCAATGACCTTGGATGATACTTCAATGCCAAAATAGGGCTTTTATTAATTTTTAAGCGACCTCTGGCTGTGACACATATTTCAAGAGCGAATTGCGCCGACGGCGACTGTCGGCGCATTCAAAACCAACACCAGTGACTTACAGCCAATAAGACCAAGGCCTCCATTTTCAGAGCCCGGCTGCAGCAACCAATTTAATTTTGACCACTCATGTTTTCGCTACTCTCACGTTTACGAGGGACGTTCAAAAAGTTTTGCAAGTCGATATATAAGTTTGCGTGTAAATGACATAGCATAGTTTTACCAGTCTTTAACACTTAGACTATAAATATGTATTGTCTATAGCCATCGTTTTGGACGTTCGTATACGTATCTTTTGTTCAAAATGTGCAAACTGGTGATTTTTGGAAGTCTGTGCCAAGGTGGAATATTGGTCGTTTGGACAAGAGCGCCGTTATGTCGAACGGTGAGTTCTGTATGCTTAGTACAGTTTTCTTCAGCTGACAAAAAAGGTAACGGTAAAGGTGTCAGTTTGTATAGCGCATCTCGCCTACACGCCTCTAATGAGCTTTTCGTCACTAACCAGAGCCGCCGGCCGCACGGCCACGGCGTGCAGCCTGCAGACACAGGCTAGCGCAGCGGCCGGTTAGGCAGCCCCGGTCAGCTGTACTAAGGTCCCCACCTTCTGTAACAAATATAATGGGGTACTACTCATTTAACCGACCCCGGAGGAATGGCAGGCTGAGTTGGCCTTGTTGGTTGACTGAGAGCGGACGCTTTACCCACAAAGTGGTCAAACGGCCATCCATCAGTCTAGCGCAGGATAGGGAAAGTTCGCCGGCCAGGACCGACGTTCTAACCACTATGCTACACCACCAACTACACCAATATGAAATACAGTAGTTATTAATATGGATCCCATCATGCACGGTATAAGCAGAAATTTTAGTCGTTTTTTGACCTTTCGCTTCCGTCACGTTTCGCCCATAGCCTGCTGGATGTCTCGTCCTCGTGTCATTTTGCTCACTAAACAAATTGCAAACGACGAAGAAACTGGACGGACAGCAAAGACGACGTTGTTCCACGATTCGTCCGTCTTTCTCCATCTTTCATCTTCTCTGTTATCTTCGGCGTCGTCCGCAATTTTAGTAAGCGAAACGTCCACGCTACGGACGAGACGTCCTGCCGGCGAAACGTCAAAGGGACGGAACGTCCGTGATAGCCTAAACGTTCGTGATTCGTTCTGGTAATGATGATTGCTCTAGTTTTATTGAGTGGCGTAAGTAAACACTCAGTACATTAATTAACTTAGTTAAGTAACAACGGCACAACAGTTTTAACTTGTTTTGTTCTGTTGAATCGTGCGCCAAACGCGTATAGCCTAGGACTAAGTGTAAACTTCTCTACAGAATTGCATTCAAGCGAAGCGGCTACACAAAATCGTCGACGAATTGTTTCATTTATCACAATTCACTTCATTTAAAATCAACAAAACACCTCTGGGAAACCCGATATCCCCAGCTGGTCTGCATAAGCGGCCGGAAAGGCAGAAAGAAACAGCTGGAAGTCCTAGTTGAGATACGAGAACGAGACGAAAGGGTTTAAAGGGTCGGTCAGGAGAGATGAAATGAAAGGGCGAATGGCGCATTGGTCGTCGGAGGAAAGACGCCCCTGCACTGCATGTGACCCAGTGTGTTTTCTTTTCTTTCGTTTTCTTTTAATTCAGCCAACCTATCGGCGTCTGTTGATCCTTGGCAGCAATCGTGTCGCACATGGCGACAATACCGCTCCAGATTTCATCGAAGGACACTTGAATCTCTCGCTTTCTGATGACGAAGTCGCTTCCGCGTAGTTCAGCGACGAACGCGTACTTCACGCCGGCCCAGCGTTTCACAAAGTCGTCCGTACCGCCGGCTGCTGCGTCTGAAAGCACAACTATTAATTTAAGACGCGTACAGGAGTGACGTGACTGAATTGAACTGAAATGATGGTAATTAGTTTTCGACGAGCTGACCCATCGGCAAGCAGGGCGTTCGTGATTGGTCATTGGTTGACGCGTACGAGAGCGTAGTCACGTAAGCCACCGACGCCGTTAGATGGTGCCTACTGTAATGCATTACTGCTTGCCCAATTGTCAGTTCGTCAAAAACTAAAACATGTCAGTTCGGTTCAGTTGCGTCGTTATGCGCGCGCCTTTAAGCTTAGCACAATATTAGCTGCTGTAGCTGAACGAATAGACCTAATAATAGAAAATCATCGTCATCATTGACTTGCTGAATTCATTGGCCGCTAGAGTTGCTACACTTCAGTTAGCAGCTGTTAAAAGTTGTACTATTCTCACTTAGGACGTTGACGAGACTCAACTGTTGAGTTGGGTCGGCGACGTGAGTGTGAACTGGCTATTAGAAAAACGCGTTTTCATCACGCTTTTAGCAGTGGATTGGAGTGGAAAGCTAGCAGTGAAACGACAACCTATGCTATGGCCCTCAACGTCATCGCATCACAAAACCCGGAGTCGTTGTAATAAATTTGCTGTAAACTTTTACACGTTTTTACACATTTTGCTTTAAGACAAGTAGACCTACTCGTAACAAAATGCGTAGCAGTTCGGCTAAATTGTGCATGTGCTAAATTGGCATATGCGTTATGCCGCGTTCGCACGATAAAGCTGGCTCAATAAGCGCTCGTCGAACGCACGACGAACCTGGCTTCATGAGTTGGCTATCTCATCGTTCAACTGGTGTGAATAAAGATCTAATATTTCAAGCATTCACAAAACTGGCTTGGCTCGTCGTACGCTCATCGAACGCACACGACCTGGCTCGACGTGCTCGTCGAGGCAACTCGTTGTGTCAGCTTTGTCGTGTAAACGGGATATTACATGTTTACGTGATAAAAAGCCAAGCCACTTTCTATTAGTAATTAATAGTAACTGTGGTCCTATCTTTCACCGTTTCCGAGATATGGCCAGTTTTTCATTGAATTTCCTACCCCCTCTCATTCAACCCCAAATTTTAAAATGTTATCTTTGCACCAGATCGTTGAAATTTTGCATGCTTAGGTTTATGGCATTTGGCAAATTAATTAATCGTGTAAAAGTTTCTCATACGACCTAACGCTTAGCCACAATACATCCGTAACAGACGACAGACGGACGGACGACAACCGTGCCAATAGTTCGACCGTTACTTAAGCACAGTCGGCTAAAATGCATCGAAACAATGTCTATACAACTAATAGCTGTTGAGCCTGTTGTACGTACAGATGACTTCACACGAGTTGCCGCGCTGCCAGCGAGTGCGATGACGAGCCTCAATAGCGTTAGCTGTAGCGTTTGCTACTTCCATCTGCACCAAGCACAGCGTCGACGATAATCCATCAGCCATATTAATATTATTGATCATTAATGCAGCGTCAAGTCACTCGTGTCGCGAACAAAATCAATCATTACCTTTACCTTTACCTGCGGGGAGGGTGACCACATAAGCAGCCACCCAGCGCATTTTTCAATCATTAATTTGACTTAGGCACAAAACCCATAAAAACAAACAAGGCAGCACAGACACAGACAGTAAACATTAAAAACTAAACTAAACTAACTAAAACGCTGTACAATATAAGAACACAATTGAAAACACAGCTGTAGCTGACAAAATGTGACACCAGGCGAATAAGCTGAGTCAGTCGTAGAACGGTGTTCCACTTTTATAAGGAAACTGTACTCTTTTGCAAGTTTTATTATTATTATTTTGCTCAATTTAACGCCGCAAATTCACCATAATTATAAAAATTTGATTGCAAAAACGTCACAACAGCGCAAAGCTGCAATAGCACTTTACACTGTCTGGAAATAAGTTGTCTAAGACGAATTCTAACTGCGACAGTGTGTCAAACTTACGATGGAGAGGTTGTGGGTTCGACTCCCGGTCTGGTAGCTATAAAGTGGATACTGCTTGGATGGGTGACTGTCTGCGTACAGGTAGACCATCTAGATAGGCCTATAGAACCAACACCAAAGTCAACTCAGCCTTCCATCTTTACGGGCTACGTAAATCGAGTACTGGCCCGCTTGGCTGGGTTTACGGCGGGCGCTTTTATCTACAGTGTCGGATGGCAGGTGATCCCACATGGCAGGTAACGCTCCGTAGCTCTGCGATGGCTTTCACATAAAGAACTATACACAACCTCAACCGTTAAAGATCAAGTAGGCCTACCAGGTCGCGGTGGTCGGGCACGCGTTCACAGCCTAGATACGGCGAGTGTCTGATGTGCGTGGCGTACGGAAACATCCACATATTGCCGTACGAATGCATCGTCAGCCAGCCTCGCAGTCTGCCCCTTAGACGCTGGGCCTCGTCCTGTACTGCCTGCGTCTCAGGCTCAGACGCGGGTTCCGTACCACAGTAAATCTGAGAGCACGGGTCATAGCTCACTCCTTCCGCTGTCATCGCAAAGAACATCACACACGTCAAGCAGTGCTACTGTCTACAAGACGAAGCTGGAGGAGAAGCGTACGGTTCCGCAAGTTGGCTCGATGAGCGCTCCACGACCGCTCGTCCAGTCAGTTTTATAAATGTTTGCAGTATTATACCGTTTAAACGACGAGATAAGATAGACATCTCATCAAGCCAGCTCATCGAGCGCTCGTTAAGCTGGCTTGGTGGGTTGGCTTGTCGAACGCTTGACGAGCCAGCTGTTCGAGCCAGCTCAATGAATATCAAACATGTTTGATATTGCAAGCGTTCATCGAGCTGCTTCAACAGGCATTCATCAAGCACACGTTAAGCTGCTTAACGAATACTTAAATGCTTAATGAATACTATATGGGTGCTTGACGAGCTGCCACTGCAATCTATAGACTTGAACCAGATTGATAAGTGCTCGACGAGTGCTAGTAAAGCGCTTTCGACCGCTTGTCAAGCCGACAAGCTGGGTTGTTGGTGTTATTTCAGCTGTCGGAAATCCGACTTTTTTGATCCATGATGCTGCTGTACTGGTAGTAATTGGTGTACGCGAGTTAAACCGGAAACAAAATGAAAAATTTAAAAACCGAACTGTTTCAACATCTTAAAGAACGCTCTTACTACTACTTCTGCTAGTATTGGTGTACGCACTTCCCCAGGCGACGTCAAAGTTACGGTTGAGGTCGACTCCCTCACAACCACTGTGGGGGTCAACGTCGTTCGGACGACGGTTCTTGCGCCAGTAACGATCCTGCAATGCAGCGCAATACAATGTCGATGACATTATTATTAGGGATTTATAGTTACTAGTCCTGCCGCCTACAGCCAGCTTACAAAAAACTGTGTCATTTATTATCCATAGATTGCCTACTCATTTTTGCGTGAAAAATGCGGACTGGAGCCGAATTAGTTCCAAAATGTTTTAAGTCAACAGCAAATTGTGGAATAGGCGGCACTACAAAGCAAATGCCACGGGTAACCGTAAACTGAAAAGAACATGTAGGCTAAATGAGCAATTCTTTGAATTTATGGCAACGTGGTATATAGAATTGGTGTAAAAAATAGAAGCAACAACATGAAACTGACTTGATGTATGTGGTTGGGACATAGGCCTAGTAAAATACCACTTATTGTTGTCTGCTGTCGCACTGCTTACAGCTACAATTTTCAGTCACACAAGCCCTATACTAACATTTTTCATTCACATTTTTGTAGATCATCATCGACAAAAACCGTTTAAAAGCTCTGATAAAAAGTTCCGTGTAAAAACCGATCAGATTCCAGCGGCGACTCGAATTATTTTGTGGACTCACTGCAGGACTCTGAAAAATTAAGATTCCTTACCATTATGATAATGCCGCAAACTTTCATTACTTCGGGAGTAAAGCCCAACTGGTAAAAAGCTACAAAATCGGCCACACTATAGATGGAACGTTTGAAATATTACTAGTGCTGAATTAGGCCTACTACCCAGCTAAGAATTTTACGTTCTTAGAACGTTCTAAGAACTTTGCGTCAATATTCGCAGAACGTTTCCTGTGAACGTCCCTATAACGTACATTTGTAAACTACGATGTACGTTCTCTAAACGTCCGCCAATAACGTTCGGAGAACGTGCACAGAACGTTCGGGGAACGTTATTGACGGACGTTTAGAGAACGTACATCGTACGTTTTAGGGACGTTCACAGAAAACGTTCTGCGAACATTGACGCAACGTTCTTAGAACGTTCGCTGTGGACGTCCCTAGAACGTACATTTGTAGACTACGATGTACGTTCTCTAAACGTCCGCCAATAACGTTCCCTGAAC